>Ga0247816_10000057_pt1 | contig 58935 bp, 43 predicted proteins | sample UWRJL209509C1_FD_179930 | JGI IMG/M metagenome (GOLD analysis project Ga0247816, IMG submission 179930) | Plant litter microbial communities from Arlington Agricultural Research Station in Wisconsin, United States - UWRJ-L209-509C-1 | ecosystem: Environmental > Terrestrial > Plant litter >...
ACCCTACGAATCAACGTTATCAATTTGTGGCAGTCCCCAATGTTAGTCCTGTTCAGATGCAGTCGCTAGCCGGTCAGTTTGCCGCCGGAAACCTTTACAAAGTCGAAAGACAAAGTGACACTTTGCATGCGGTTAAATTTTTGCCGCAAAACAAGACGGGCTACGCTTTCTTTCAGCAGGCAGACAATGTGGGCATCGGGATGGTGAAATCACTATCAGGGATTGGTCTGGTGATGATCAAAGATGCAGGTAACTCGGCATCGGTAAGTTATACCAACCCGGATTTAAACACGATCGATACCACGGATCATAAATTCCGAACAAGATCTTACACAGCTACGCTGGTGATTGCCGGAAAATGGAGCAAGGCAAGTTCAATTGGCGGATATGCCGATCCTTCCGTAACTGTGCAGGGGGAGAATACCGCTATTACATTTATCGTCCGCGATGGGCTTAAAGTAGATGTTGAATTACGGAAAATTGTTTCGGCGCAACTAAAAGTTGTCATGCAGGATGGCGACAATGGTCAGACAAATAACAATCACATAAAGCCAAATCTGAAACTGATTAATGAAGGCACGAACGCCGTACCGTACAACGAACTTACGATACGATACTGGCTGACGGCTGAAAATTTTGCAGGCATCAATACCTGGATCGATTTCGCCGAAATGGGGAATAGTAAAGTCAAGATGCAGTACGTGCCGTTAACCGTGCCCAGAGCGAATGCTTTTGGATACATCGAATACAGCTTTGAGGCTTCGGCAGGTATACTCGAGGCCGGTGGTCATTCCGGTCAGATTCAATCCCGTTTTGCTAATTCGGATTGGAGCAATCTGAGCGAAGCAGATGACTATTCTTATCAAGCATTAGCGAATTTTGCAGCGAATGATCGTGTAACGGCATATCGAAACGGGGAACTTGTGTGGGGTAAGGAACCGGACTTGGTAACACCCGAGCTAAAGCTTCGGATTGAGTCCCAGAACAAAAACAGCAACACCAATGGGAATACCATGAGTACCTACTTAAACTTGGTCAACGAAGGAAATATACCAGTATCCTATGAAGACCTTTCGATACGCTACTGGTTTACAGCTGACGGCGGTCAGAATTTGAATCACTGGATCGATTATGCAAAATTGGGTAGTGGTAACATTGACGGCCAGTTTGTAGGAAATTTAGGTCTGAATAAGGCCGATACCTATTTTGAACTCAAGGTAAAGCCCATCCTTGGAATGTTATATCCTTTAAGCAGTACGGGAAACATTCAATACCGGATCACTAAAACAGACTGGTCTAACTTCAATGAAATTAATGACTACTCCTTTAAGACTGCTTCTGGGGCTGACACGAATAGCCGTATTACAGTATACTACAAGGAAAAACTGGTGTATGGAAGTGAGCCTATGTCTGTTCCGGTAGCCCGTATGGGAGTAAGCTCCGAAGCCGGAACATCTCTGCAAGCCATTCTTTTGGGTAACCCGGTGTCAGGAAGTATGGCTGATGTATTGGTTAGTGGTATTCAGGGTGACTTGCTACGGATGGTACTGTATAACACTAGTGGCGAGCAGATTTTCGAAAAACAGATCGTACAGGCGCGTCCAGTGGAGCAGCACTCGTTCAAATTAAGTCAAACTCCGGGCATTTATCTTTTGAAAATTAGTCGCAAGGCGGAAACTATTGTGCTAAAAGTTATCAAACCCTAACCGGTAAGCACCACAAAGTACCGGGCGGGTAAGTAATTTTATCTATCCGGTACACTGCTTAATATCAATTTGTTATGAATTTTATGCGTGTTATTTTATCCGTGAGTTGGCTAATACTGTTTGGTTATTTACAGCCGGTGAACGCTCAGTTCCCCCCAAAAAATGAGTCCTTAAAACTCTGGTATGATAAACCGGCGCGAATCTGGGAAGAAGCTCTGCCGCTGGGCAACGGCCAAACTGCAGCCATGCAATTTGGAACTGTGGCTCAAGAGCGTTTTCAACTCAACAACCATACCCTTTGGTCGGGCTACCCACGGGCCGGAAACAATCCTGAGGGCCCCGAACACCTAAAACAAATACGAAAGGCGATTTTTGATAAAAACTACGTTTTGGCGGATCAGATCTGGCAAAAGATGCGCGGGCCTTATTCGGAGGCCTATCTGCCCATGGCAGATCTTTTGCTTAGCTTCCATGGGCATGAAAGGGTTCACGATTATTACCGGGATTTGAACCTAAGCCAGGCAACGACTACGGTTTCATACCGGATAGGTCAGGTTCGTTATACGCGTGAAGCATTTATTTCGTACCCTGACAATGTGCTTGTGATCCGGATAAAGACTGATCGGAAAGCTGCTTTAAATATGACTGCCTGCCTTAAAAGCAAACTCAGATTTAAGACTCATTCCGAGAAAAATACTGCACTGGTTTTAACAGGCAAAGCGCCGCGCTACGTAGCAACGCGAAAATGGGAAAAATCGCAGGTCTTGTATGATAGTCCTGCCGGAGAAGGCATGAATTTTGTTACCCGGCTGGAGGTGCAAACCGACGGTGGGGTCGTCAGCGCAGATACGGCAGGCCTCCAGGTTCGGGATGCGGATGCAATTACCCTATATCTGAGTTCTGCCACCTCATTCGATGGATTTAGAAAATCTTCCGGCCTTAGTGGAAAAGAACCTGCTCCCGAAGCCTCAGCCACGATTCGCAAGGCAATGCAGCTAGGTGTTCAGACGCTTAAAAAACGTCACCTGGCGGATTATTCGACGCTTTTCAGTCGGGTGAATTTACAATTAGCTCGTAATCTGGAAGCTGAAAAACTTCCTATTGACCAGCGAATGCAGCGGTTTTCTACCGACAACAGTGATTTACAACTCGTTAATCTGTATTTCCAGTATGCTCGGTATCTGCTTTTGTCGTCATCTCGGCCCGGTTCGCGCCCTGCCAATTTGCAAGGTATTTGGAACGATCATGTCAATCCACCTTGGCGAAGCAACTATACCATCAACATCAATACCCAGATGAATTATTGGGGAGCGGAAAATTCGAACCTTTCAGAATGCCATCAGCCGCTTTTGGATTTCCTGCCCGAGCTGGCGGTGAACGGTGCTGTTACAGCAAAAGTTAATTACGGAATACATCAGGGCTGGATGGCTCATCACAATTCTGATCTGTGGGCTAAAACCTCACCTTCTGGCGGCATGGGACTCGAAGCTTACACGCCCCCACAGTGGGCCGCTTTTCAGATGGGGGGAGCTTGGTTGGCTACGCACCTTTGGGAGCACTATCTGTATACGGGCGATGAGTCTTATTTAAGAAATGATGCTTATCCGTTGATGAAAGGAGCGGCCTTATTTCTGCTGAACTGGTTGGTTACCGATCCTGTATCAGGGCATCTGGTTACAGTTCCTTCTCACTCGCCGGAAAACTCTGCTCATGCCAATGGACAGACGTTTGATCTAAGTATGGCAGCAACTATGGACATGGCTATTACGCGGGAGCTGCTTATTGCTTGTCAACGGGCTGCAAATACCTTACACATTGACCAGCCATTTGCAGATACTCTGGCGCGGACCCTTGCGAACCTATACCCGTATCACATCGGCAAGCATGGGCAATTGCAGGAATGGGCAGAAGATTGGGATGATCCCAACGACACCCACCGGCATATATCGCATCTGTACGGGCTGTTTCCTGGGACTCAGCTGTCCTTAACAGGTACGCCTGAACTGGCTGCTGCGGCTAAACAAACGCTGATTCATCGAGGTGATGTTAGTACAGGCTGGTCTATGGCCTGGAAAGTTAACTGGTGGGCCCGGCTGCTGGACGGCAACAAGGCTTGGAGTATTCTGAAAAAAGGGTTGACTTATATCAGTCCTGCGGATAAGATGGATGGTGATGGTGGGGGAGGGGCCTATCCAAATCTGTTTGATGCCCATCCGCCTTTTCAGATTGATGGCAATTTCGGAGCTTCGGCGGGCATCGTTGAAATGTTGCTGCAAAGTCATGAAGGGGAATTACATTTATTGCCAGCTTTGCCTGATGCCTGGCAGGAAGGACAGATCTCAGGGATCAAAGGACGGGGAGGTTATACCGTCGATCTGATATGGAAAGAGGGGCGGCTGGTTAAATCATTTATCTCGGCCGGAGTATCTGGTCATTGTCGTATCAGAACCTCTGTCCCTGTACGGATTGTTGAGGTACAATCTGAGCCGGCGATGGGTAAAAACACGAATCCACTGATGTTTCCGCTGGTCAAAGTGCCGTACAGGACCCGGAAGGACTCCGTCTCTGTATTGGGTTCGCCTAAAACCTATGTCATAGATCTTAGTGCAGAGAAAGGAAAGAAGTATACCCTGGTTTCGCAGTGAGATTAGAACATCAGCATCGACATGCTTGAAATCAGCCTTGTAGTTCCTTTTTTAATAATCTGTTGCGTAAGGGTAGTGAAATTGCATAGACCCGTAAACAGGGTGTTACCCGCTGGTTGCCCATAGTATCACGATGGGAAGTGAACCAGCCTGTCCAAAGCGGCTTGTTTTATGTGAATAGTTCCATTAGGAGTGATAGATGCTTCTGTTTTAGCATGCCTATTGACGAGCGAAGGGATACTAATATGGCGCTGGCAGCATTAGGATTATGCGTTGCCCGTATCACAGCAAGAGAAATGCGTCATTAAATCTGCTGCTTTGCAAAGCGTCATGCTGATGATTGATAATGAAATTGATTTTTTTGCCGTTGCAACCAGTACCATAGGGATAGCATACGGACCATGCAACGAATGGATCCGAATACTCCGCTGAAAGAAGCAGCTGTATTTTGAATATGAAGAGGATCATGCTCAGCATGAAACAATAGTTAGGTAAATACATCATTTTAAATTTAAACAAAATAGATGAAGACGATTTTAGTGGTTATTCTATGTGCCTGTCTGACAGGGTTCAATGTTCAGAGTCAAGATAAGGAAATCTTGTTTGTGCGCAAAAACGTTGCTGCGGCGAGTGTGCACCTGAAAAATATGCTGCAGGAACTAGATTATAAGTCGGGCCAGTTTCCACGCACGATTGACGCGTCGGGTAAACTAAAAACCGTTGGTCTCTATGATTGGACGGGAGGCTTTTGGCCAGGGAGCTTATGGTATACTTATGAAGGTACCGCAGATCCACAACTGAGCGAAGCTGCTACACAGTGGACGGAATGCATGGAACCCGCAAAGAATTTCTTCGGACACCACGACGTAGGCTTTCTGATGTATTGCAGCTACGGAAATGCATACAGAGTAAACCCCAAGGTTCAATACAAGCAAGTTTTAGTACAGACAGCCCGGTCGCTGTGTAAACGTTATGACCCTAAAGTCGGCTCAATTAAGTCGTGGGATCAGTTTAAATCATGGCATGGTAAAACATCCTATAATTTTCCGGTTATCATCGATAATATGATGAATTTGGAGCTTCTGTTTTTTGCCGCCAAGGCTACCGGTGAGCCGTTCTTTAGGCAGGTAGCGATTCAGCATGCAGATAAAACCCTTAGAAATCACATTCGGGCGGATTTCAGTACGTACCACGTGGTTTCATACGATTCCACGGGAATGGTAGTTAGTCAGGAGACCGCGCAAGGTTACGCCGATAACTCAACTTGGTCACGGGGACAAGCCTGGGCGATCTACGGTTTTACAGTGATGTATCGGGAAACCAAAGATAAGAAGTACCTGGAGGCAGCTCGGAAACTGGCTGATTTTTTTCTAAAACACCCAAATCTGCCGGCTGATAAGATCCCATACTGGGATTTTAACGCGAAGCAAAAAGGGTATAAGCCTGCGGTGAACTCTAAGGCTGATGCGTATAGCGGTCCAACCTTGCGGGATGCGTCGGCGGGTGCTGTGGTTGCATCGGCTCTTTTTGAACTTAGTACTTATCTGGGAGCATCCGGGACTTGGTACAAGCAGCAAGGTACTGCAATGTTGCATTCGCTCGCCAGTCCTGCTTACCAGGCGGCCCCCGGCACAAACGGAAATTTCATTCTAAAACATAGTGTTGGCAGTCAGGCGCATGGCGGGGAAATGGATGTGCCCCTGGTGTACGCCGATTATTATTATTTAGAATCGCTGCACCGTTATAATAACCTGCTTCACAAAAAAGCGGTTCTCGACTAATCAGGATCAAACCAGTCATTGGTCATTACAACCTTTAATCTCAAGCAGGCCGAAGGTTAATTACGGATCAATTGTAATTTGTGACTTTTTCTCAGACGATGACTTGTTATTACCTCATCGTGGCTAGGTTTGAAGAAACTCTTTGGTGCTATATAAGGCAGGGTTAGGGTAACTCACTCTGAAAGAGTCATTTTAAGGTACAGTTATAACCGGTTAATGAAATTATACAGAGTCGATATTGACCAGCAAACCAGATGGCACCTTTTATCGGGTGACATTTTTTGTTGAATCTGATCAGTGAGCTAACTCGGCTGTTAGGAACTATGTGCTTTTTGGCATGGAGTACGCCAATGACTGCTAACTTAAAAAAGCAGAGGCGATATCCATTTAGAAGAGTGATTCCAAAACTCTGATAGGTAAGTAGAATGGTTTTCAATTAAATGGCAAAATTGATTGAGAAGATCAGAAAAAAAGATATTTTCAGGATTTATACCGAAGCTAAACTTTATACATGAAAGAAACGATCACAATTAAGGAAATAGCCAAGCAATTGAAGGTTTCAGTTTCTACGGTCTCAAGAGCACTTCAGGATAATCCTAGAATCAGTTTGCTGACTCGCGGAGCTGTTCAGGCACTGGCCAGAAAGCTAGACTACTCGCCGAGCGCCACAGCCTTAAATCTTCGCTCTGGAAAATCTGGATTGATCGGCGTCGTGCTACCTGAAATCAGGGAAAACTTTTTTTCAGAGGTTATTAATGGTATAGAATCAGTGATGCTAAGTAAGAAATACCTCGTCGCTTTTTATCAGTCACATGATTCATTCGATCGCGAAAAGCAGATTCTTTCGGCTTTGGCTTCCAATCGCATTGAAGGTCTGCTGCTTTCTGTAGCAAAGGAATCTAAAAGTTTTCAGCATATACAAAGCGTAATTGATAAAAGGGTCCCAGTTGTTTTGTTAGACCGTATTCCTCCCCAGGTCAATACACATCAGGTAGGGTGCGATATCAAAAAAGGAGCTTACGAAGCTACAAAATGGCTGGCTCGAAATGGTTTTAGCCGTATTGCCTTATTAAATGGGCCCAGCGCATTAGTAGCAAGTGATGACCGGTATGAAGGCTATATTACGGCTTTACAGGAAAGTGAATTACCCATTGAAGGTGCGCTGATCAAACGGGTGGATTTATCCTCAGAAGATACGGTTGAAAAAATGAATCAGTTACTGGCCTTAACTGCCAGACCGGACGCTGTGCTAACCTTCAACGATTACGTGGCCTTGGATTCAATGAAAGTGTGCCGAAGCCGCGGTGTATCTATTAATCAGGATATTTCCTTTGTAAGCTTTGCCAACTTACCACTGAATATGTATCTGGAACAGCCTCCGTTGGTTTCCGTAGAGCAACACCCATACCAGATAGGGCAAAGGGCAGCCGAAATCCTGATAGGCGCCATAAGGTCCAGTGTGGAAGCGCGCGTGGTTAATTATGAGCAAGTTATTCTGGACCCCGAGCTTATTGTTTGGAAGGATCAGAAAAAGAATAGTGCTTAGATATAAGAATATGTGCAGGTAAGGTTTTCCCCGAGGGCTTAAATGGACGGGTATTGCGGGAGAAAATAAACTGAATTGATACGCTGCGCCAGTCAGTGTCAAAGTACAAGATTTGAAATAGTGCTTTGAAATACAATTTAATAAGAAACCAGTATAGTTTTTTAACTCCCCCATTCAAGGTAGTCCTGCTGGTCAGGACTACTTTCTTGTATCGACGTTCAGTTTGTTTCATATATTGCCAGCTAAAAACGAAACTTTTTTCTATGAAGCGCACTAAAAAATTAACCGTTGCCTTCAACGGCGAGATATCTTGTTTCTCTTGTTTTCAAATGGATATAGTCCTAGTCAGTGAAGAGACCGTTCGCATTATAAATTAATTATGGGATATGTGCTAGCAATCAGGTCTGGTGACCGATTGTTTTCTGATGCGAGAAAGACTAAAACGACTAATATCCAAATAACTGGCAATATGCTGAAGCTGTACCTGTTTGTAAAGCTCGGGAAACTGACGTACGAAAGAATGGTAGCGTTCAGCAGCGGACAACATACGCCAGCTATACATACGGTTTGCCGTCATCAAAAGGCGTTCGTCAGCAATCTTGTGCGAGGCGATATGAAGTTCGGGGAACTGCGCCAAAAGGTCCAGGTAATCTTGTTTTGCTAACTTGATCACGCTCACATCGGTACATGTTTCAATGAACTCTTTACAAGGTAAATTAAAAAAGAAATTATCCAAAGACATCACAAAATCACCTTGTTGACAAAAGCGACTCGTCCATTCCTTTTCTTCAGATTTGTAGTAATTTCGAATAATCCCATTGCTTAAATAGTAGAGGCTGTCCTGTTTTTGACCGGGGTGCAATAATTTTGTACGCGCTTTAAACCTGCACTGTTCGGATTTGTTAAGGATGTTCTGCGCTAGTATATCTGTAACTAAAATGTATTTTTCCAATGTTTTTAGTAAGTTTTCCATCGTATTTTAGATTGCCCGTTTCTTAATTGGATGCTTGTTTACGGATGTTTATTTCAGATAAAATTGCTTTTTCGCATTGACCGCACCGTCTCTAAGCCTACTGAGCGCGGAGGATGGCTTGAACGGTTTGGTGCTGTTGTTCGTAATTTTTCATATGTGGACAGCGGCCGTTAGGGCGGAACGCAGGGTTTCTATAACATTTTTAGCGGTGAAACCTTGCACTAGATTAATCACTTGAAAGGATGAACAGAATTGATTAAACGAAGCTGCCGGAGGCTGCTGAAATACTGGCAATGATTTTAGTGTCTATGTATTTAAAATCCCCGGCAACTACTAATTTCGGAGTTGTCTAAAATCTAAAAATAGGTTAACACCAGATACACTGGTGACAAGCATTAGCTTACTAGGGTGCATCCGCTTGTTGGTTGTGATCTGTAACTGTTTTTGCAACGCATGGGTTAGCGCACTTATTCCATTTTTCTATCCTGCATCGCTATCATGTCACTTATTGCTGCCTGCTTTTTGAAGCTTTCCAGAAGCAGCAAAAAGCCATCGGCCATCCGGATTTTGTCATAGCGGCAGGTTTAAACTGCGGTAAGCACATGGCAAGGTGTGCCGGATCTTTTATTTGGTTCGCCAAGTTCTGCCAAACAAACTGTGTTTCGCCGATAAACATTAAGATGCAGGCTACCGGTGTCCTGGATCTTAATGTATTGCTTTCAACCGCTTCATGCGACAGTGATAAGCCAGGTATGCTTATCAGACTCTTCATGGTCTTGCCAAGGGAGCCCATAGGTGATCGAATAGCAGGCTGTGCACTCTATGTTCACCGATGCTTCCTTATTATCCATTCTTAGAATTTGACAAAATGGATCGTACAATTTTGTCAACTGCTTGGGGGGCGAATAAAGAAGGCATGACTTACGAGTTGATAAAAATTTGTGCTTAACCGTCTCCGAAAAAACTACCAAGGCCATGTTATTCAAACACGGGAAAAAATGCAATCCTACATTCGTACAGTATTTAACATTTAGTCTTTTTCTTTACTGATTTTCTAAGCGAACATAGAAAGTCGATCCGGACCCTTGCACAGTTTCAATATGTAAATCCGCATCAATTTTCTGTAACATTCCCATTACTAAAATACTTCCTGTTCCTAAGGACCCCAGTGCACGCATGTCGTCATAATAGGCAGCAATCTGGTCTTTTGTTAATCCTGGTCCTGTATCGGAAATAGCCAGGGTGAGTGAATGATGATCCTGTGTCGCTTTCACAGTGATCAGGCCGCTTCTAGTATTTTTGTTTGCATTATCAACAAGGTTGCGCACGATAAGAGCGAGTATATGGTAGTCAGTGTGGCAGCTTAAATTAGTTTCACAGCAAACAAGTTGGTTGTTATTAATTTTAACAATTTCATCATATAAAGTGCACAACTCAGAAAAAAGCTTAGACAGATCAAATGAGGATTTGTGTATTTTAAATCCATCTTGCTGGGCCAGCGCCCACACAAAAAATTGTTCGGTGAAGCTCTCCAGACCCTTAGTTCCCAGCTTTAGGTCGATAAGTTTGCTTTTTAGATCTTGGTCAGAAAGGGTCTGGTAGGTCTGGACCAGATTATTGCACAGCGTTGAAAGAAACCGTAACGGGGATCTCAAATCATGCAGTACCATCGTAATAATTTTATCTTTTACCTGATTGCTTTTTAATAGTGCAAGTTCTGATTGCCCCAGCTCTTCTATTGCCTGACTGAGCTCAATCGTACGAGTAGAAACTTCCTGTTCAAGAAGCTGAGATTTTAATTTCAGGCTTTTTATTCTTCTTTGATTTAGCATGTAACTTATCAACGTAGCAACCAGAAAAGCAAGTAGGATGAACCACCAATTATAATAAAACTTAGGATTTATTGTAACGGGTATGATGAATGGGGCAGTTTTAGCAAGCAGTTTATCGCTTCGCCTCCGTATTACTAAATGGTACTTGCCGTGAGTGGAGAATGCCGGCACTATTTCTTGATCCGCGTGCACGGGTAACCAAGCCGAGTCCTGTTCTTGAACCATATATTCCAGTCTCATATTCTCGTAGTTTCCAAAAAACGGACTAGATATGGTTAGAGAGAAGCTACCATAGTCGGAGGGAAGAACAATTTCTTTCCCTGTATAATTTATCTTCTTATTATTCACTACGAGCCGATCTACGAAGATGCCATTATCAGGGAACTTCATTTTAGTTCTATTGGGGTAAAACCAAGCCAAACCATTCAGTGATGGCAGAGACAACAAACTATCCGTAAGCCATTGATACGCAGGATCACATCCCCCGTTAAATTCATTGGTGCGTAGTCCGTCATGTTTGTCGAAACGATAAAAATAGATGTCATTTTGCTTTGTTTTGGCAAAATTCAATAAATCCGTTTTGTTTACCAGGTATAAGCCATTATTGGTTGGCAACCAAAATTGACCTTTTTTATCCTCAATAAATGCATGCACCGTTTTGAGCGCTTTTTTTGGACCATTGGGCATTTTGTAAAGAATATCATCCTGATATAGGTAAAAGCCTTTTCCATAGGTTGATATCCAGAATTTATTCCGACCTTCATAACGAACTGTTCGAATCTGAGCAGAGTCTAAGGTTGATTTTAAAATTTTATTCAACCCAAAGTCATACCATTTTAAGCCTGCTTCGGTTGCTAGCAAATACTGATCGTTGGAAATATGTACTACGCTTAGTACTTTGACCGATGGTGGATATTTTTTGTTTACGACAATGGCATCCTTTTTTATCAGACCGACTTGGTTTCGAGTGCTGAAAAAGAGGACACTATCTCCTCTGACTGGAAAAATGCTGCGAAGTTTGCTGTCAAGTTTACCTATTTTTTTTGCTCGTTTCTCTGATAGGTCGAAAGAATACAATACGTTCTTATTGTCAAAATAAAGATACCTCTTTTTCAACGCGGTTAAAGCAACACTTGGCTCTGAAAACAGAGGTAAATGCCTTGATTGTCCGGTGGTTTTTACCAATGTATTTCGACAAAAGAGAAGGCTGTCATTAATCAATACCTGTGCATAACTGTTTTCGTCAGAGACTTCTGGCAGACTTTTGGGATAAAAAAATTGATTAGGTTTAATTATGTACAGGCCGGTAGTTTCTGAGCCGATAAAGTACTTATTCTGAGAAGATAAATAGTAAATAGATGCTACTGCGGGAATTTTTAAATTATTTAAGACCCTAATTGCACGTATTTTGTTTGAAGCTAAATTAAGGCGGTAAACCTCGCTACCCGTATATAGAAATGTACCGCTTTCACACCATAAGAGTCGTCTGGTGTTGGGTTGACTGGTTGCTAAAACGCTTAATAAGGATGTGACATCTACTGCTTGTAATTTTCCGTTTCTCCAAACACGAGCCTGATTATTTTGCGAAATCTGCAGTAAGTGATCTTTACCAATTGGAGTTGTATCAAATTCTCCCACTGCGCGCAGACCGTTGAGAGCGATTTTAATCTCTGAATTGACGGAGTGAAAAAATAATTGACCACGTTCATAGCTATAAAGGCCATTTTTTCCAAGGTAACAAAACCAAGTCAAATTTGTTTGGAGATTTCCAGAGCTTACTTTGTTAAAATGGTTCAAGAATCTTTTTTCTTTTATGGCATATCCTGTATTTCGTCCATAGCCAATACCGATCGATGCGGGGTTTATCAGTACCGGTGTGGGGGATGCTCTTTCAACAAGGCTTCGAATTAGAATTACCTGACCCGAACTTGCGCCGGCGTAAAGTATTCCCTTCTTATCTTTGGCCAAATGCAACATTCTTTCTGAAGTCAAACCCGGAATCTCTAAAATGCCAAAGGTTCTGAATGACTTCCCATCAAATCGAACAACGCCCATTTCAGTAGTAAGCCAACAGTAGCCCTCGCTGTCAAATTCAATATCCTTTACGCTGTTTTGAGGCAGTCCATTATCGGTGTTGTAATTTATGATCGCCGCATTTGAATTTTGACTGTAAGCCATTGGCGTAATAAAAATCACGAAAAGAAATATTGTTAACCGAAAATAATTGCTGTTCATCTGATGGATTAACATATTTAGGGACTATTTTTAAATATCTGGTACCCTGGTTGTTTTTGAACTCTGTTTTATTAAAATATTTTAAAAAGTCAAATGTACAAATTTACTAAAACGGTACTTTAAAAAATTTGAAAGTATTTCTAAGATTAATAAGTTACAAATCACAGTAGGTCAATACTTTCTGATGAATTGTAATGGTGCTCAGGTTTAAATTACTGTCAGGTATCGATGCCATAGAAAGACTACAGTAAGGAGCTGATTTTAAGACAGCTTAAGAAATATGCGCCTAATTTGTCTTTCGTGAGTAAAATGCCTGCCGTAACACTCAGAATTCGGCAACTTACAAATTGCAGACGTGCGCCGCATTTTACAGATCTGTATTGTAGTATTACCGTTTAAGCAATCAGGTTATTCTCCCGTGTAAAACTTCCTTATTATCACAATCATATGGTATAAAACAGACGCTAACGAAAGAAACGCTATTACAAGCAAAATGCTTCTAATTGACAATTGATTAGAAAAAAATCTTGCATACAAAGACATAACAGCCAATATCAGTGATAATAGTAGCCGAATAATTAACTCCTGATTAGAGTTTCTACGGTACTTGGCTATCCCAGCCCGCCAGAATGTATTGGATGGTCCCATATTAAGTAATTGCTTGATGCGTTAATATTGTTTACCAGGAATTGCCACAGTAGTAAAGACAAACAGTTTAGCTGCGATTCTGCTTGTTTAAATTTGAACAAATCTATTTTGAAAATATACTTTGAGGTAGTGCGAAATCAGATTCTATCGTACCGCAGTCGCCGTCAATTATGCTCAATATAATGAAGGAAAGTTAGGGGTGAATGTTGCATAGCATTGAATTAAGGTTTAGCCTAAAAAGCTCGCACTCGAGTGCCAGGGAAAAATTCTGAGCGGCTGTCTTTTTCAAGCGGTTGAGCCGCGGCAATCTCACTGCTTCCACAGAAAATAGTAAGTGATTTCTGACCTGGTAACTTGTAATATTCATTGGTTTAAACTGGTTTCCCCAATCACAGAAGGGAGCTGCTACAATGACAGTGTATGTCCGTCATTTCCGCGATAACATCGCTGGCGAGATCTTAAGAATTTTGAAAATGCACCAAGATCTGTGTGGCTATTGCCTAGTTCATCGCTCATTATTTTAACACGCTGTTAAGTGCTTTTTTCTCCGGCATGGCAAGTAGATGTTAACCGATTCTAACCTATCACACTTCAAAAGATTGCCGAACAAGTTAATCTCACCACCAGGGTTTTGAGCATTTTTTTTACAAGACGCCCTATATTCATTGGTTTAGACATAGAATGATTTTTTTAACCTGATCATATCACACGGTGTTGGGTTACTTCTTTAATCGATTAACGGATTTGAACTACTTTTTAACGTATTTGATACTGGCCGAAACTGCGTAACATGAGAAGTAAAACACGCTTTTTACGAATGAAAACTGTTCGACTTGACGGTAAACATCCCAAGTCTTCTTTGCCGATTTTAATTTATTATGAGATGAAGAACTGCGATGGATCCGGTAAGAGACTAGGGGCTTTTTGATTCCAAAACTTCCCCGGGTATCCTTCAATATACTAAGCCAAAGTGAAAAGTCTTCCCACCCGGTCGTGGTAAATTCCCGTTTTCCAAGCACCTGAGCATTGTACATAACAGTTGACAACCCCATTTCATTATGTTTCAGCAACGTATGATAATCTACAAAGTTTGAAACAGGAACAATAGCAACAAGCAACTTACCATGTATATCAATCTTGCGATACGCTGTATGGCATATTGTACAATTGTGTTTAATCATAAAGTTAAGTTGATAGTCTAATTTGTCAATATCCCAGATATCATCACTGTCTATAAAAGCTATGTATTCGCCCTTTGCAAGTTTAATTCCCGTATTTCTTGCTGTTGCAACGCCAGAATTTCTTGAATGTAGGATTAATTGTATCCGGGCGTCTTGTTCTTTTCTTATCAGCGCCTGTATTATGTCAACGGAATAATCGCTCGAGCCATCATCTATTAATATTAGTTCCCAATTCCGGTAGCTCTGGTTAATAATCGATTTTATAGTCTCAACAATGAATTTATCCGAGTTGTATACCGGGGTTATTATTGAGATTAATGATTCGCTCATGTTAGATTTGAATTGGTAATTACTGTTTTATCCTTTACTAAATTTAATCTTCTTTCATATATGTGCGAACAATACTGCTTAACACCCATGTGGTTTAAATACATTGGTTATCATAATAAAGAAATACCAAGCAATCCTTAGATTTGTAAAACTCCAAAATTTGATTTGCTGCATTTATCTGAGTCAGGCTTTATTCAGTTTTTGCGTTTCTCAAATTTACCTTTGTTGTCCTATTGATTTTGCGACGCTGCTATAAACCATTTGTGCTTTTTTTAAATTTATCATTATTCTCCTATCCGGTAATATACTTAGAGCTCTGTTGCTTAAAGATCTTTAAATGCCTGGGCAACAGATACAGTAGGAAATAAAAGAGCTTTTCGCATCGTCTCCTAGCATAGGATGCCATGTTTCAACATTTTAAAGACATTAGTTCCGCCTGTTGTTTACTGTTGTATTTGTTATAACAAATACATTCTGCTAGTAAATCCGTCAAAACCTGATATCAAAATTATTCCAACCCATTGTAATCAATGCTCTGCGAAGACAATCACTACATGACGCATTCAACTCGTGAGATAATGGGATCATGTTTAACTATTCGGCCGAAAAGTCTGATTTGTCAAAAGGTTTAAAAAAACATTGAGCGAATGGTAGCTATTTGTTTCGTATCCTGGCAAAAAATGTCCTATTAAAGGATAGATTTTAATAATTTAACTTTTTCAACCTACACAGTCTTTGTTTTTGAATACACGTTCTTTTAGACCATCTGTTTTTAGGTTAAAGCAACTCAGCATCTTAAAATATGTTTGAAAATAAATTCTAGATTTGGAGTTAAATAAAATTGATCTCAGTTAGTTACCGCGCAAAGATAAGGGAGTGAACCGAAGAATAATGTCACAAATCAGCCTGTTACATGCAGCTAGATAGCTACATGTAACAGGCGGCTGAAATGTTTAAGTATTTGGCACCAGTCTTGAGCCCTGAAATAGGAATTTTTTAAGCGTGCCTGTAAAACGTACTTGCAGGGTCCATTTGCGCAAGCATATATCAGTCTGGTTCCTTGTCATTCCTAATAAACAGAACGCCGAAAAAATGTCGACCCAGGGGTCTGGGGCCGAAATTAAAATTTAATGGTTAACATGGCACTAAAACGTCTGGGCATCATCATGCTGACATAACTACCCCAGTAGACTTGATTGGTAAGATTATCCATTTTCAAACTGATCCGGTATGCCTTTTTTTCGTAAGTCACTGCCGTGTTTAGGACAGTAAAGGACGGTATGTAGAATTCTCCGCGTGACCTTGACTGTTTTATGTAGGCCTTAGAGTTATAATTACCGCCTATGCCGACACCCAGCCCTTTAAGGCTCCCTTTGAGCGTGTGATAACTCATCCATAGGTTGGCAGTTTGTGCCGGGCCATTCCACTGACGTAGTCCGTCTGTATCTGTATCGGTGTTTGTATTATAAATGTCATTGTATGCATATCCGGCAATTAAGTTAAAACCCGTGAATGGACTGGCAATGAGTTCCGTCTCAATACCCTTACTTAGCTGACCACCATCCTGTATACGGAACTGAGCTCTGCCCGGAGTAAGATCTTCACGAATGACATCTTTAACTTCAATATGATAGTAACTGATCGTTCCATTTAGTTTACCATTTAAAAGGTCCAGTTTGATCCCTGTTTCCATCTGGTTCGCCTGGCTTGGCTTGAAGGTAGAGGAGCTTCCGTCGGGCTGGCGAACGGGCGCATTGTTTTGAAAACCATTCATGTAATTTCCAAAAACCGACACCTGATCTTTCACTAACTGATAAACAATACCAAGTTTAGGGGATAGTGCGGTTTGATTGTAATTTTCATCTTTTGAATCCTTATTTATATTGTAAATACCGTCATTGGAAAAGTGATCAATCCTTAGGCTTCCCATGACCAGCAGATTTTCTGTTAGGTTTAGAACGTCCGACATATAGGCACTGTAGACACTTTGTTTGGCTATCGTTTTTTCGTTTGGAATTAGAGAAAGGGCGTTGTTCAGGCGCGCTCTTGTGAGCTGGTCATATTGAGCACCTTTTCCGGTAATACTGACGATATCGAAATCGTAAAGCGTGGCCCACGTGTTATTTACTGAATTTGTAAAATAATCAAGGCCTAGGACAATGCGGTTGTTTAAAGAGCCAATTTTAAATTGCCCATTGAAATTTTGCTGCACTTCAACGTAGCTACTGAAGTTATGCTCGTAACCCATGTTGCGGGCAACGGCTGTATCGCCTAAAATACTGTTCCAGCTATAAGGACCCTCCGCGCCTGCACTCGTATGTGAAAATGAAGTCTGCGAATTCCAATGATTTGATATTTTGTAATTGGCCTGGCCAAACAAACTTATCGACGGCTGGGTTTGATAAAGATCATTGGCACTGAAAGACCGTTTCCAATTTACGTTCAAATCCCGCGGACTCGTTTTTGTGAAGGACTCAGAGGGGAAAAGTCGGTTAAAGTCATTGGCCTTCTGAAGATAGATCTCGGCATCAAGAAGCACTGAAAGCCGGTCGTTTACTTTATATAAAAGCGAAGGCGCAAAAAGAAATCTCTTGACAAAACCGGCATCCTGAAAACTTTTTTCGGTATGGTATGCAACATTTGTACGCAGTAAGAGGTCTTTTTTTTCACTGAGCGGTGTATTGATATCGGCAGTTACACGGCTTAGGCCAAAACCTCCAAGCAGGTAGGAAATCTCACCTTGGAGAGTTTCAGAAGGCTTTTTTGTAATCCTATTTAGTAGCCCTCCAAACGATGTCATGCTATTGCCAAAAAGCGTTGCGGATGGTCCTTTCAGTACTTCAATCCTTTCGATATTGGCTACTTCAATGCTGTTTCCAATGGCTTGCTGTAAACCATTTCTTAGATAACTTGTTGTTTGAAACCCTCTAAGATTAAATGAGTTGGAGCCGTTAACTAATGCCTGACTTACACCTGTTACATTTTTTAGCACATCATTATAGCTTACGATAACCTGATCTTTAAGCAGTTCTTTTGGAACCACGTTGTATACCTGGGGATTCTCAATATTCTTTAATGGTAATTTGGCTACTCCATCCGTTTCCTTTTTAGAAAATTTATTAAAACCTGCTTTTATCGTTACCTCCTGTAATGACTTTATATCTTCCCCAAGTCTAAAATGCAGCATTAAAGTCTCTCCGGATTTTACTTCAATTTGTTTCGTTTCGGCTGCAAAACCTACGTTTGTCAGCGTGAGTAGATAGTTGCCTGGCTCAATTTCGGATAGGGTAAAATCTCCATTTTCGTTCGTTGACGAACCCCTGTGGCCTGGACTGAGCGACACATTTACGTTAGGTATCCCATTTTCAGAAGGATCTTTTATATTACCCCGAATGGTTGCTAATTGAGCATAGCAAAACGAAGGGATGAAGACCAAACATACCATAATCAGGCTCAATGATAATGTTTTCCCATAACTTGGCAGATCGTGTCTAAAATGGGTGTTCTGATGGTTTGTAGCGTTTGTTAATTGTGAGAATCTCATAGCTTTGTTAAAATGTTAATGGATTAATATAGATTGGTTGGCATTTATCCCGGTGTCTAGTTTGGCGACGAGCACCGGGTTTTATTTACATTACGTGATGTTTATTGGGAGTCGACTTTATGGATTAACCGAGCGGTTTCGCTATGGTCAAGCACTCTGCCATGCAGTAGCATTGCAGTAAATGGCCTTCTCCTTTCAATACGCTAGGGAATATTTCGCAAAGAAATGTATTAATTAGAATAAATAAAAATAAATAAGGCTTCTACTATTTTCGGACCGCTCAGTTTTCTCCGGTAGCGGAATTGAAGTTTAAAATTTCGGCTTGCTCAGTTTGCATAGCCATCATTGAGCAGCAACTGGGTATCAGAGCTATGGAATAGATTTTTAAGTACTATTTTGTAAGTGATACTGTACGGATAATGCTGGCCGTGTCCTAAGATTAGGTACTTTTTCGGCGGTAAAATAGTAAAGTATTTTTTTTGTAAACTACTAGGTGATATTGATGTGGTCATATGTATTAGTTACAAGATAAACGCTTCTGCGGTTTGTTTGTAACTGACTATTTCTCTGCCATATATGCGGTCTAAACCGTACAATTGTGGCGGCAAGAGTGGATTTAGATTCGTAAGTCTTGCCATAAATAAAATACTGATGGCACGTTGGCTATCAATTGCACGATTTCACAAAAGTGAATAAAGAGATTCTCTATGATTGATGTAATGCAATTGTAGTCATTGATAATGTAAGTGTTTAGTTCCAGTTAACCAGAATCATTTTCGTGAAATGATGCCAATTTGCCAAGCACTCGATCTTCGGGGGGGCTGGGCGACGTGGTAAAGGCTGTCAAATGAGCTTGTGGCTTTAAAACTACGAGTGCTAGGCTATTAGTTTCTTGTTAGGGGATTTCTCAACAATCAGCTTTGTGTCGATTTAGAAAGTTCTGTTTCTGACTGCTAAATCTACTCTGTTTTGCACTTTTTACATGCTTTAACTTACCTCCATTAACATGCTTACGTTTGGAATAATTGAACCTCACCCAGTGACTCAGCTGGGTTTAGAGGTAGAACTCAATTCGAATTTTAAAGTGTCAAAAATTTACACGGCGAAAAATTTGCCATGTTTTGAGGCAATAAAAAAGAAGAATCCTCCCGATATCGTTATAATCGGATACCAAGGTTCACTAATGCATAACCTTCTAATAAACTCAGAAAATTGTGTTAAAATGTTTCCATCGAGTTTGGTAATCCTTTATGGAGATGACCTATACAAAAATTATATTAAAAAGTTGTATGCCTCTGGAATAAGAGGCTTTGTATCTAAAAGTGATTGCATGTCTTCCTTAGTTCAGTGTATAAATACGCTTCAGGGGGGCACCTTTTTTGTTGGAGCCAGGCAGGCAACCAGGTTAAAAGGCGTAGCGGGCTCACCTGATGTACTTACAGGCCGTCAGAGTGAAATAGCACAACTATTACTAAAGGGAAAAAGCAATAAGGAGATTGCGGGTCAACTTGCTATACGTCCCTCGACAGTTAGTACCGTCAAAAAAACCATTTTCGTTAAAATGAGCGTAGATAATATTGTGGACTTAGCTAGGGTATTTTCACAATATAAAACATCCTTTCAGGCGAGCCATTACGATTAGATAAGGAGCTTTTACATGCAAGAAGTTAACTGTAACCCTCACTCTTCTAATAGGTTGAAAAGTAGTAGTCACTCTTCGGAATTTTTCTGTTGAGTGATTTTTTGTGATGGATCCGCTTACTATTTTTTGCAATAGGGCATGTTTAATAAACAGGGTTCAGTGCATCGGTTACAAATCTTGCCAAGTACTGCGTTGTCATGTGCACCGGCATTACCGCTACGCTGCCACATTGGTTATGTTAATCCATGCTCAATGATTATCATACGTTTTTACCTACCGGGCTTTACAGACAACACCTTTTTTTACAGCGCAGTTGTGGCTGCAAAGCCTCGGCTGCGTAGCGAACTTATCCTGTTTTTGGTCGTGGTCTAAGGTCTAAATTTGTATGTTGATTATAGAGTCGCAGATTATACCTCGAAGTATGACAAAGTCATCACCTATTGCAGGGCAATGTACATTTCAGAATACATTCATTCGCCTTTTATTACAGACAGCGTTATGAAACGATACAGCCAAGTTGGATATAGTATTTATGCGATCGCACTGTATATAGTATTAATGATTTTACTGTCTCCGGTATTTTTAATAGTTTTTATCCTGCCGCAACCCAACCGGGCAAACTTTATTTATTCGATATGTAAACTTTGGAGCTCGGCATGGATGATATTAACTGGAATTATTTACAAAATAAAACGCTTGGAAACCCAAAAAGGAAAAAGTCCTCGGATATTTATTGCTAATCATAGGTCTTATCTGGATATCGTGACGCTGGTTAGAGTATTAGATAGGCCAACCCGCGTTTTGGGACGACATGATATCTGCGATCTGCCTGTTATTGGATACTTTTACAAACAAGCTGTTATACCTGTAAATAGAGACAGTTTGACCGGCAGGATTGAAAGTTTGCTTACAGTCAACCGGGTACTTAATAAGGGGTTGTCTGTTTTTATTTTTCCCGAAGGGACTTTTAACGAAAGTGAGCACTTGTTGTCCTCCTTTCATGATGGTGCATTTAAACTGGCTATTCATACCGGAACGCCGATCCAGCCTATTCTTTTTCTAGACAATTACAAGCGTTTGAATCCTGCAGGGACTTGGAATTTATCTCCCGGTTTATCAAGAATTTGTGTTTTAAAAGAAGTAGACGTTGATGGATATACGTCAAAAGATGTGAGGTTATTGAAAGATCTTGTATGGGATCAAATGTTGACAGAGTTGAAAAGGCAAGAAACTAATATTTAACTGCGAGAGCATGGTGCTCGTTAAAGCTAATGATGAAGAAAGTTATACAGGAAGGTTTGCACCCGCAACCTCAGAATCTGATCCTTACAAAAATGGATGCTGCCCAAAGTAGAGTTAGGCAATTTGATCCCTCATTAATCACCGAACTAAAGTCGATTATTACTAAATACACTGATCGTCCAGATCTTCTTACGGGAATAGAATCGCTGGCAGAGGACACTGATATCAGTTTTATCAAGCTCTTGAATATTGATTCTGTTGATGTGGTTGAAATCGTGGTCGACATTGAAGACCGATATAACATCGTTATTGAGGATGAAGAGTTAAAAGCATTTAAGTCTTTTGGTGATATGTATGATCTTATAGAGCAGAAATTATCACTTTGAGCTACCAACTTATTCTGACCATAAACCGGCTTTTATTTAAGCTTATCGATTATGTACCTATCCAACGAGGCGATCTTACAGTATTTCCCAATCACTTTTCCGTACCGCTATATCGATGAGATCACATCCGTTGATGCGAACCGGATTGTTGCCAGTTATTGTTTCAAAGCTGACGAGTTTTTTTATAAAGGTCATTTTCCTGGCTACCCGGTAACGCCAGGAGCTATTTTAATGGAATCAAGCGTGCAAATAGGATTGTTAGCTTTTGGAATGTATTTGTTAGGGAACGGTCATGTAGAATTATCAGAGTTGTCGCCTGCGACAATGAGCGTCTCCCAGGCAAGATTACACTCAGGGATTACGCCAGCCAATCTGGATCACTTAGATTTACCGTTCGGCGTGAGTTCAAAAATATTGTCATATCGTTTTTTTCTGGCCTCCTCTGACCTAAAATATAAACAGGTCATACAACCGGAAGAAAAAATTATTGTTACGGCAGATAAAATTTTCTTCAAGCTCAACAAACTCAAGGTTAAAATAAAAATTGAAACTACCGCTGGTGAATTGGTTTGTAAAGGAATCGTCTCGGGATTTGTCGTCAATATCAACGCATGGAAAAAAGAGTAGTAATTACTGGATTGGGCGTTGTTGCTCCGAATGGAGTGATCATACCAGAATATTTAAAGGCTTTAAAAGAGGGAATATCCGGAATTCGTCATTTCCCAGAACTTGCTAAGTATAAGTTTTTATGCGAAGTGGGGGGCAAACCACCCGTTATGGCTGAATCGAGCCAAAGTTTTGAAAATCAATATAACCTCATAAAATTAAGAAGCCGTGGTATTCTTTACGGTTGTATGGCTGGTATCGAAGCTTGGCAAAATGCTGGGTTAACATTTGTCGATCCGAAATCAACAGTACCAGATTGGGAGTCAGGTTGCATCTTTGGTTCGAATACAAATGGGCTTGAAGCGATCGAGCAGGCCATTTTACTGACTGACCAAGGAAATGTCAGAAAAATCGGAGGAAGGGCAGCGCAGCAGGCCATGAATAGTGGGATCAGTGCTTATTTGGGGGGAGTACTTGGTTTAGGCAACCAAATAACGACTAATTCGTCAGTATGCAACACGGGTTCGGAGAGTATCCTAGAGTCGTATTATAGAATAAAATTTGGTTTGGCCGAACGTATGCTTGCGGGAAGCAGCGAGGGCAGCAGCCATCACGTATGGGCCGCGTATGATGCCATGATGTGTAATGATTCGATTTTCTTGCCCCGAACGGGCTTTAGTTATGCGATGGCCCATGGGTACAGTGATAAGCCGGAGCAGGCTTGCAAGCCTATGAGCAGATATGCCGCCGGTTTCGTACCTGGCTCGGGCGCAGGAGCACTGGTGCTAGAAAGCTTATGCTCAGCACAAAGCAGGGGGGCGAAGATCTATGCCGAAATCGTTGGAGGCTCCCTAAATTCAGGAGCAGGCGAAATGAACGGTGGGTTAATGAACGCCAGTGAGCTGTCAATGAAACGCTGCATCGAACAGAGCCTTTTATCTGCTAAAATTGATGGTTCCGGTATTGGACTAATTTCCGGTCATCTTACGGCTGTACCAGCACTAGATCTTACAGAGATCAAAGCCTGGTCAGCAGCACTTCGCAGGGTAGGGCAAACGTTTCCACCAATTAACTCGACTAAATCAATGACAGGTCATTGCTTTGGCGCAGCAGGTAGTATAGAGTTGGTAGCGGCTGTTTTAGAGTTGCATCATGATTTTATTCATCCGTCTCTGAACGCAAAAGCATTACAGCCTGAAATTGAAGACCTGATTGGAGATCATAGCGTACCGGATTCTTCCGCTTCGAGGATTCAGGCTGATTATTTGATTAAAGGTAGCTTTGGCCTGGGGGGATCCAATTCATGTATAGTGTTAAAAAAATGGCGAGATAATTAGTGAATTTATGTCTGATCTGCAGCGTGTTGTAATAACTGGAATGGGAGTAGTTTCTCCAAACGGCATTGGATTAGAGCAATTTAATTCTGCTATAAAGTCGGGCGTGTCCGGTGTACGTTTCGTTCCTGAACTGGAAATAAATAAATTTAGATGCCATCTCGCAGGAGTACCTCCGTTAAATGACCTTGATAAAAGTAACTTCAAAAGCAAGTATCAGCTTTCAAATCTAAAAAGCAGTGGCATCCTTTATGGACTGATGGCAGTGGAGGAAGCGTGGATTGATGCGGGTTTGGCAGGCGTTTACTCAGCTTCAAAAAGTCTCGAAACCGGATGTATTTTCGGTACAGGGAGTAATGGAGTGGAGGCCAGCAATTATGGAATCAATATTCTAAATACCTTAGGTAGTCAGGGTAGCGATGGAACTAACGTGCTACAAGTTTTGAATAGCGGAGTAAGTGCCTATATAGCGGCTGTTTTTAGGTTGGGAAATATGATTTCAAGTAACGCTTCAGCTTGCAATACAGGTACTGAAGCACTGCTGAATGGAGCCCTAAGGATAAAAATGGGTTTGGCAGATAGAATGGTGGTGGGAAGTTCCGAGAGCGATAGCCCCTATGTTTGGGCTCCTTTTGATGCAATGTTTGCAACCGCCCAGGGCTTCAATTCAATACCTGAGAAAGCTTCTTGTCCGATGAGTAAATTTGCTGCTGGGTTTGTTCCCAGTTCCGGGGCAGGTGCCTTCGTTATAGAAAACCTACATACAGCTAAGCTGCGAGGAGCAAAAATTTATGCTGAATTACTGGGCGGTGCAATAAATTCCGGAGGGCAACGAGGAGATGGGACGATGACCCTTGGGAACTTGAATGGAATGATTAAATGCATTGAAGATTCCTTAAAGATAGCAGGTGTCAAGCCCGCAGATCTTGATCTTCTTTGTGGCCATTTATCGTCGACCGTGGGTGATGTCCGCGAAATACAAAGCTGGACGGCCGCATTAAACTTATCAAAAACTAAATTTCCGTTTATAAATTCTATGAAGTCTATGATAGGACATTGTCTTAGTGCCTCTGGATCAATAGAGACCATAGCCACGGTTTTGCAGCTAAGAAACCGTTATATTCATCCATCATTAAATGCTGAGCAGTTGCATCCGGAAATCGAATCATTGATACTATCATCTGTCATACCCAAATCAACCATCTATAAGGATCTTCGTATAGCAGCTAAGGTTAGCCTGGGTTTTGGTGATGTAAATTCATGCATAATCCTGAAACGATGGGATGGAAATTGACTTTTAATTGGAGTACAAAAACTAAACTTGATTTGATAGCTTTGTCAGGTGCCATACCTGCAAGTCTTGCATTTCAAATGAGCGGGGGCATCTACGGTTGGTGCGTATATGTACTGGCGTTTTATGCTTTTGTTGAGGCATCCCCATATGATTGCTTCCGAAGAGCTCTGTTGGTTGGCATCGGTGCAGGCTTTATCAACTTTGGTTGGATGCTTTTTGCCGGAGAGCGATTTACCGGAGAAAGTGTTTTTTATAGCTTGGCTATTGTACTGGCCATTACATGTGTGCTGGCTTTGTATTTAGGTTTAATCGGTCTTACCTACGGACTGTTGAAGAGGAAGATGCTCTTTGTGCCGGATTCAAGTTTCAGTTTAGTTAATGCTGTCATACTTGCGTCCATTTTCGTATTGTATGATTTCTTGATGATTCACTGGGCTAATGGATTTGCACTGGTATTGTATGTCAGCTATATATCAGTCGCCACGGATCTGTACGCCATCCAGCCAGCCTCGATTTTTGGCCCTTTGGCTATTTCCTTTATTGTGGTATTGATTAATGGTATGCTGGCACACATCCTGTATCACAGAGTGTGGAAACTCTTAATCTTTCCTATTTCCGTACTAGTCATCTATTACGCATTTGGCTTTTTTATTTTGAGAGGTTATGAAAATCAGAAAAACATTTTAGAGCCTTTTACAGCAGCCATTATTTCAGAAAACGTTGCACCTGAATTTAAATGGAGCGATCAGAATGGCAATGCATTAATTGAACGCCTGTTTCATCTGACTAAAAATGCGGTGTCTTTAAAACCCCGTCTTATGGTGTGGTCTGAAACTGTTATTCCCTGGAATTTCAGGTATGACGACCCGTTTCTTTTAGAACTCAGTAAATTAACCTCAATAGCGGGAATAACCCATCTGGTTGGCATGAACACCGATTACAATGAGAAGACTTACTATAATTCGGTGTATTGTCTTGAGCCTAAATTTAAAATCACAGGTAGATATGATAAGCGGTTGGCACTGAATTTACTGGAGAAACCTTTTCTGGGGATTGTACTGCCTTTTTACAACGATAATGGGTTTCAAATTATTGAGGGTGTGAATGATGCGCCGCTGACTACTGCGGTCGGCGCTGCGGGTGTGTTGCTTTGTAACGAGTCGACCATTCCTTCCCTTGCCTACAGATCGGTTTCTAAGGGCGCGCAATTCTTAGTCAATCCTGGCAATGACGGCTGGTTTTCAGAGACCTATATTGCTAAACAGCATTTTTATCACGCACGCCTGCGGGCTGTTGAAACACGGAGAGATGTGATCATTAATAACAACTCGGGATATGTGGGACTCGTTAGGGCAAATGGAGAAATCGCAAAAATGGAAAAGAAGAGTACTGGCTTTGTTTCGATCGTAGAAGTTCGGCCAAGTAATTATCTGTCTTATGCTGTCAGGTTTCCGTACGCTTTTGTAATGATGATCGCAGCAATCTTGCTTGTGTTATGTGCCGTACCTGCCAAATGGCTTAGGCATTGCCTGGGCAGCAGATAAGGTGCAAAATTTTCTTTTCGAAATTTAAAAGGTATGCAAAAATCAGTTTTGGGTTTGCATGCAACTCTGATTTTTAGAAGGTGTTAATGACAGGCTTGGGTATTTTAAGGCTTTTGTAGCTTAAAAACCGCAGGCGGTAGGCTTTAAGTGACTTTTTTGAGCCCTAAGGGCAGTGCACTTTTGTGAGCGAAACTAAAAGAATTACTCTTATTTATTATCTAACATTTTATGAAAAAACAATCTATACTATTACTGGCTATTGTGGCGCTCTTAGCGTTTTCGAAAGTTATGGCTTCGGGTTATACCATAGGAAATCAATGGCGCTGGAGCAAAGATAGCGGCTCGGTGGACAAGCGGACTGAGGGGACCTGGCTTAAACCCGTTAACGTTGCTCCTGTTATTTCCATGCCTGCGGCACTTCGGCTTAGGCTTTTAAATGTTGTAAAAAATGGGTACAATCTATCACGACAGGACACTTTAGTTTTAGAATACCGAGAGGAGCCGCCGTCTAACTCGAATGTAACAATTTCAAATGCTGCCCTGAAGGTGAATGGCACTTCGCCTACTGCGGGTAATTGGAAAAGGGTACAAGTTGAATTGCCTGAAAACTCTAACAAGGAGTTTGTAATCGATCCTAACTATGACGATTCTCCTGCAAGCGCCTTAAAGGATAAGCAATACATGCCTTCGCCTTTGGCACACTTGCTTTATAACAACGAGGACATTAGTGCAAATTATTATACTCCTGGAAGAGTTGCCGCCCGCCATGAGGATGTTAGTGGTACACTAAAAAGACAAGGAGCAATAGGGCTCTCGAAAAGTAATAAGCTGTTTGACGGAGCGGTTAGCAATTTTGATGGGGTTAAAGTGGGAGGTTTGGAGACAGAGTACCGGTTAGTGGCTACCAAAAACGCCAAACCTGGCACGGTTTATTACTTTCGATTACGAAACGTAAGAGAAAGCGGCAATGGCGCAGGAACTATTGATGCCTGGGACTATGCTGCTGGATATCCCAGTATAGCTACAAGTGCTGATTATAATGGCGCTGTGAACACTATGTTACCAGATGTATCAGTGTCGATTGAAACTGGATTTGGTTCTTATTCGACAAATGTATCCAGGAGCGGTGTTTTGAGAGTAAACAATGCCTCCAAGTCGGTTGCAACAGCCGGACCAATTAAAGTGGATATTTCTGCACCTGCGGGCTGGAATTTTAATATTGCATCCCCAGCCTCTGGTTGGACTTATTCTAACGGCGTGCTCAAGACCTCTTCCGTTATTTTACCACCCGGGGCTGGTCAAACTTTCCAGTATTCTCTCATAAATTCTTCGGCCGGTTTCGCAGCAAGCTTTCTTCGCTTAACGGTTGACCGTTCTGTAACCATTGATGGAAATGGAGTTAACAACACTGCATTCTCCTCTGTATTTAAAAGATTGTAATTATCCGCTGCTTAAACGATTCAACTATGAAGTCTATTTTAGTATTTTTGATCGCCTTGTTGACGGTTTGCAAGGTTCAGGCACAAGGTGAACCTGCCTTTGTCACTCCAATTGCCGCTCCGACTCCAAATCCGGTTGCAATCGGTGGCTCTGCAACAGGCTTGGTAACACTAAGGGTATTCTCTACTTACGAGGGTTCGAGTTCGATGGCAATGTCAACGGGAGATCCCAATTATGTTATCTCGTCCGCTTCGATCATATCGGGTCCGAGTATTTCCAGTTTTGATGCGTTCGATTTGTCTGACCCGACCACTGCGATCGCTTATATGAATGGCGCTCTGGCGCCGGGTGATTATGTTTTTTCCTATACTGTTAAGCCGTCTGGCACGGTTCCGGATCCTGTGGGTAATTTGGTGGCTTTTCAATTTGGAGGGGCCGCTGCTCAAACTAGTAGTATTCTAGTTTTACCAGTTAAACTGATTTCGTTTACAGCAAAAAGGGAGGAAGGTCTGGCACGATTGAAATGGAGCACCACAGAAGAAGTAAATAGTGACTACTTTGAAATTCAGCAAAGCGGTAACTCCAAGGATTGGTTCTCGGCAGGGACTCTCAAATCCCGTAATAACGGGCTGCAAAATAACGACTATGATTATACGGTCTCTCAGGTGAGAAACGGACGGAATTATTTTAGGTTGAAAATGGTAGATTTTGACGGATCCTATGCATTTAGCCCGATACGAAGTCTAAGTTTTGAAAGTATAAAAGATGATCTTTTAACTTTTGGGCCAAATCCGGCGTCTGACTATCTACGCATTGATATGGATAAAAAAGTTGAAATTAATACCATCAAAATTATCGATAAAGCCGGTAGAAGTGTTTATTCGTCGGGGACATCGGTTGAAAGAACGATCAATCTGAACCATCTTGAAAACGGTTTGTATATTTTACAGGTAATCAGCAAGAATGGTGCAGTTACCTCAAAAAACCTTTTAGTAATAAGGTAGGTTATGTTAGCTGTACACACACTTTAAGAGTAGTCCGATTATCTTAATCGGACTTTCTCTTATTTTAGAAGATCAGAAAGGTCTTCTGAAATTCCAGTTGATGAATAGCCACCGTCGTGGTATATGTTTTGCATGGTGATAAGTCTTGTGTAATCCGAAAATAAGGTCACTATAAAATTTGCGCAGTCCTCTGCTGAGGCGTTGCCTAAAGGACTCATTTTATTTGCAAAATCATAAAAAGTGTCGAATCTTTCAATACCGCTTGAGGCCAGGGTGTGCGTAGGTGATTGCGATACTGTATTGATTCTGACCTTTTTTAAACGTCCGTAACGATAACCGTAATTTCGTGTTATGCTTTCCAGAACGGCCTTTGAATCTGACATGTCTGAATAGAAGGGGAAAGCGCGCTGAGAGGCTATGTATGATAGTGAGACTACAGATCCCCACTCACTGATAGCATCCATTTTTTCAGCAACTTGTAAAAATTTATGCAGGGATAAAGCCGATATGTCAATTCCCTTCATGTACCAATCATAATTTAAATCGCCATAGGATTTGCCCTTACGAATGTTTACAGACATGCCTATTGAGTGTAAAAAGAAATCAATTTTACCTCCCAGTATATCCATAGATTCAGAATAAACCTTTTCGATCTGTTCGACATCGGTTGCATTCGCCTGAATAATTTTTGCGCCTGTAATTTGTCCTAACTCATGAATTGTGCCTAGCCGTATTGCCATCGCTGCATTGGTTAAGGTAAAAACAGCGCCCTCCTGCATAGCTTTAAGCGCTACTTTCCAGGCAATGGAATTTTCATCAATGGCACCGGATATTATACCCCTTTTTCCCTTTAAAATTTGACTGCTCATTGATCGTAGGTTTGTATTGTAAATATTTGATATTCAGGTTTTTTGCTCATCCTAAGGGATGGTAGTTGGGCCACATTAACCAAATTCTAGTATATGTTAAAAAATAAAGTTGTATTAATTACGGGTGGATCTCGGGGCATAGGACGTTCAATTGTTGAATTATTTGCTAGGAATGGTGCACATATTGCCTTCACATTTCTGAATAATAGTCAGAGCGCCGAAGAAGTAGTAATGCTTGCCCAGAGCTACGGTGTAAAAACCAAAGCTTATGTTTCTGATGCTGCCAGTTTTCAGGAGTGTCAACGCCTTGTTTCAATGGTATTGAATGACTTTGATACCATTGATATCCTGATCAACAACGCCGGGATAATCAATGATAACTTACTGGTCAGAATGACTGAGGCGCAGTGGGATAAGGTGATTGACGGGAATTTGAAATCGGTATTCAACATGACAAGAATGGTTGTTAAGTCAGTTATGCGAAACAGAGGCGGAAAAATTATAAATGTCACATCCATCATTGGCATCAAGGGAAATGCGGGGCAAAGTAATTATGCGGCATCCAAAGCAGGTGTAATAGGCTTTACAAAGTCCATAGCGATGGAGATGTCAGGTAGAAACGTACTTATCAATGCTGTGGCTCCCGGGTTTATTGAAACTGACATGACGGCGGAGGTAAGTGTAGGATTACGTGAAAAATACAAACAAGCGATCATATTGAAACGCTTTGGATCTTCTGAGGAGGTCGCAAAGGTTTGCCTTTTTCTTGCTTCTGACCTATCCTCTTACGTAACCGGACAGGTTATCAACGTTGATGGAGGTATGACTTTGTAAACCACGCTAATTTTTGATGATCAAGATCATTACCTTACTCAAATAATTGTCGTTATTAAGATTTTGTATCTAGCTCACTTGGAAATAGCTACAAAGGTACCAATCTGGGCTGTTGGTAAAAACAGTGTCTGAGCTGCATTGTCGTAGCTGTAAGGCTGCATGCATGTTGAAATCTGGAGCAGTTTTATGTTTTCTAAGCCGTAATCTAGCCAGAATACTGCCACAATATGGATAATAGTATTCCGATATAATCTCCTAATCTGCGGCCAAACTTTCTTTTTTCCGGAATTAGTTGCCAAGTAGAAAATTCGTCGTACTATGGAAATAAATAAATTGTAAGAATTGTAAGTTGCCTGCGTGTAAGTGTGCAAACCAGGAAGCATGGTCTTAGAACCGTTTTACTGACATGTTCAGTTCTTCATTCCATCAAAAGATTTATAACTTTAATCTCTTTTGATGGATTTGCTTCTCACCAAGAACATCTATCGCCAATTTTAAAAGTTTGACCGTTTATGGTGCCCGCTTAAATTGTGCCGTACCTGATGTTCCGCTCGGTCGGCTTTCCCTTGCTGCATGTAATTGTAATGGGACCCTATTTTAAATTCTTTAAAGTAAAGTCATCCAGCTCAGCATAATAAATTTTCAACAGCACCCGGCTGGCCCCTGGAACCTGTATCCGGTTCGTTGTTTCTTCTTGTAGATCTAAGCCAATTGTTGTATTCGTACTCTACATGAGTGCAACCCGATTCTTTGAAAGGACTGAGCATGCGAGATAAGTCCGTAAAAACATAACCGTGAAAACGGATGAAACGATGATTTTCTTTTTATTAACTGGATTATATGTTTGTTTAAATGTACAGGCAAGGATTTGTAAGCTACCATTACTTGCTGTTAGTTTGGGGGGCCGAAGAAAGTGACTGGATTCACGAGTGCCCCTAGAGATTCTTTGCCCGAACATGCAGACCCAAAAGGCCTGCGCGCCTTTTGCATTCACGGTGTTTGCGCAAACAGCTATGCCGAATCTATGATGCGGCGTACTTCCACCTACCAACGCTGATTTATTCATATATAGGGATTGCATTTCAAAGTTTAATCATTCACCATCACTCCTTGTTGTAAGATTATTTTATCTGACTTTCTGCCAATAATGTCCAGCGGCTACAAGCTATCTATAGCACAGCGAAGTTAGAAGAAATATATGCTTCCGCAGGGCCATAGCTCACAAGCCGTTTTCAGTGGTCCAATCATTCTATCCGCGTTACATGATTATTTCATGGGGCGTCAATGGTTTCAACACTATATTTTCTGGCTCATTACATAGCCCATTACGCCTGCTTGCATAAAGGCCCACAACGCTGCTTTAATCGCAGCTTTGGGTTCAGACCTTCGAACCAAAGTGCTATTTGAAAATATGTAAAAGTTAGTTTGATCTGTTGGCAGTCTTTTTGGTTTCAGTTTGGAAGCCTGGTCCAGTAGCTATATCTCTACAAGATTGTAGCTTAGAAATGATTTTTAATAAACAAATTATTAGGGAGTTTTGAATGTGCTTGTATTTTCAATTTTATTCAATCAAAAATCAACCCGTATGAAAAAACAGTTTATACTTTTGTTAATTTTAGTGAAAAGCCAGATGCTTTTAGCTTCAGGATATACCATAGGAAATCAGTGGCGATGGAGTCGAGACAGCGGCGCTGTTGCTACCCGATTACCTGGAACCTGGCTAAAGCCGGTTAATGTTGGCCCGGTCATTTCAGTTCCAGGTCCATTAAGATTACGACTTCTTAATGTCATAGAAGGTTCATATTCCCTGATAGCTGAAGATACTTTGGTTTTAGAGTATCGGGAAGAGCCACCTTCTAATTCCGCCGTCACGATTCAAAGTGCTTATCTGAATGTGAATGCCACCTCGCCAACGGCGGGAAGATGGGAAAGAGTAGAGACCGGGTCTCCTAATCACTCACTAGCCGCATTTGTGATAGATTCTGCTTACGATGACCTTCCGTCCCATGCTTTAAGAGATAAGATTTATGATTCTTCGGTACTTGCTAATATACTCTACAACAAAGAAGAGGCCAATGGCACAAGTGGAGCTGTTGGTATTTTCCCGGCTCGTCATGAGAATTTATTGTATTTACCTAGAAAAGGCGCGGTTGGTCTTTCAAAGACAAATAAAATATTTTCTGGTGCTATTAAAGATTTCTCAGTTGTTCCCTCAGGTGGACTCGAAATTGAATATCGGATTGTGGCTACAAAAAATGCGAAAGCTGGAACCTTGTACTATTTCCGTTTACGTAATGTTAGAAGTAGTGGTCAAGTGGGCGGTTTAGGTACAGTTGACGCATGGGATTATGCATCAGGATATCCTCTTATTGCAACCAGTGCGGATTATAATGGAGCGGTAAATGCAGCCCTGCCAGACGTATCCGTTTCAATTGCCTCCGGATTTGGGTCTTACACCACAGGTGTTTTGAGAAATGGCCGATTAAGGGTAATGAATTCATCAAAAGTAGTATCTACTACGGGATCAATAAAAGTGGATATTAGTGCGCCAATAGGTTGGGAGTTTGACATAGCCCAACCTGCTTCCGGGTGGAGCTATTCTGCTGGAACTCTTCAAACATCAACTGTTAGCTTAGCCCCTGGGGCCAGCCAAGATTTTTCATATTCGTTAGTTAATTCGAATGTTGGCTTTGCAGCCAGTTTTTTGCGTGTAGTCGTTGATCGCTCAGTAACCACCGATGGTAATGGGGCAAATAACTCAGCCTACTCTTCCGTTTTCAAACGGCTTTAAAACTACGTTTTGGGGCTGCTTCGAATAAATATTCCAGCTGCATTAAGCAGATTGTTAAGATAATTTTGCTTTAAAATTCAAAATAACCAAAGTGCATTTATTTGGTTATTTAAAGTGAATTCGAATTTTGCCTTTTGCAAAGGGATTTTTCGGCGATTGTTCTTGAGATCTTTATCAGAATCTTTGATGTACCAGGTCCATTAGAATCAATATCTTCCTGAGGTGTCTTCGGAGCCCCAGGAAGATATTGACAATGGTCGTACTTGCCAATTCTGGCTGGAGATTTGATTTTGAAATCCTTAATCCCATTTTTTCAAGGACTCAGCCAGTCAAAGGTACTTAGGATCGGCGCCTCAGTTTGATTACAATGAGTACGGCAGCACGCTTTGAAATAGATTCAAAATTGCCCATTTTATCACCTCTTACTTTCAAAATAATCCTTTCTGTATTCAGCGTCCTGAAAAGCCCTCCCTGGGTGCATTTTTAAATTCCGGTGCTCTCCTGTTCCAAGATTCATCACATATTTGCTGTCCATCCAGGTTGACTTTGGTGATGAGCCTTACTTAAACAGAAATTGTCCATTTCTTCTTTTTATAGATGTAGAAACGCGGCATATATCATATCTGCGAATCTTCTAACAGGCGAAACTGTCGCGCGAGCCTAATTAAATCAACAAGTGTCTTAATGCCCAGTTTGCTGAAGACTCTCCCCCGGTAAGAGCTAGCTGTTGACGTATTAATAGAAAGCGCGTTAGCAATCTCGATGGCTCCAAATCCTTTTAAGAGAAGATTCGTTACTTCAAATTCCCTCGTTGATAGCAGGTCAAATGGATTGTCAGGTAATTTTTTTTTGTAGGAATTTGCAAAGGTTTCGGCAAGGTTATCACTTATAAAGCGTTTCCCTTGACTAATTCTAAGAATTGCTTCTTTAAGAATCTCATCTGGCTGATTCTTGTTAACATATCCAAAAACACCAGCCGACAGGAATCTCGGAGCGAATGCACTTTCCTCGTTAACGGTAACTACAAGAATTTTTAAATTTTTATCAAGCCTGAGAGCATTAGCTATCATTTCCAGGCCATCGGTCAATGGCATATTTAGATCCGTAATGAGCATATCATAGCTATTGACCTCAAGTTTTTTTATCACTTCAATACCATTGGTAGCAAATGATATTTTACAAGTTGATCCTAATACTTCTTGTACATTAACCTGCATCCCTTTAAGGACAAGATCATGATCATCTGCGATAAGTATCTTCATTTGTTTGTGATATAAGCTTATTAAGGAAATGACAAAAATAACTTAGCAACCAAAAATAAAAGATAAAATTGGCGCTAAGATTACCCAAATATGACAATTTTTTTAACCAAAGCGGTAATATTAGATTGAAGCTGCAGATAGGACGACCCTTTACTTGATCAAATTTACCTTCCAGGAAAAGGGCATTTCGAAATAATCTTCAAGCTGAAATTCATCCCGTTAGAAGAATCGAAAAAGCTTTTTTTATGAAACTGCAAACGAAATAGGATTGTTTTTTTAAAATTTTGGTTTCTTGGCAGAATGTTAAGCCATCCTGTCATACACCCTATTCGTTCAATACACCGGCTGGCTGAACTCAGGCTAAGATTTTATTATACTATGGGCTTACCGGCCCAAGTTTTAGTAATAATATCAGGACATTTAAAGGAACTTAAAATTATCCATACCTTGCCAAAACTGTTAATTTACCAACCTGTCAGTATATTGAAGATCTACTCCTAATTTCCCAATTAATTGTTTTCGTTCACTTCTCTAATCATCCAAAAAAGATAGGATCACAGTTTTCCTGTAATGATTTTTTATTTATTAAAGGCTAATTTCTCCTAACTGGAAAAGTATTTGAGCGTGCAGATTTTTACAGGTCATAATCAATTAGGGTAAAAAGATGCAGAGACTTGCAATTTTTTCTAGAATGTAGCAGATTCGTTACCAGAATTTTCAGAAGGAACCCGAAATATTAAAATTTGCGTGCATCTCCATTAGATGCTATGCTATTTACTTTGACGAAGTGTTCTTAGACCGGAAATTTTTAGTTTTCCATTTCATCATCCAGCTTAGTGTATCTGCTTTTCTATGGTTGCCACGCTTTCTGACCGAAAAGCATCCATCCAGGAGCTTTTTTTAGCGTTGATTTCAATCTTTAAACGCGATCTTAAAAGATCAGGTTATTGGACGGAAGAATTATCCAAAATACACTGCGTTTTACGTAATTTATTGCCATAAGTCAATAGTTTGATACTTTTAACCGCAATATATTTACGAAAATATTATTCAAGAATTTCCGGATAATAGATGATATGGTTGTAATTAAGATTTATTAAGCCCCTCACTAAATGATTTAAAGAAGAACTGCTTTTTCCAGTTATGATAAACCGTCAGTTTTTTGATGTGTGAGATTCACTATTTTACTACCTCTATCGACTTGCTTTGCACTCTAATCCATTTTAGCGTAGTTCGAACCTGGTGTAAAATAACCGGATCAAAGGGAGGACACGCTAATACAGAAGATCAACTGCATTGTCTAAGAGAGCAATATCATGTAACCACTATACTCAACTAAATGACAACCAGTCGCAGCGCTATGAGGGGAATTATTTAGCAGTCACCTGTACTGTGAAAAACCGGGATCACGTTTTTTTACCTGGTACCCGGTTATATAGGCTTAAAGCAATAAGGAATTTATTGGTACATTGATTATAGAACCGTACCGTATAATTTTTTAATGATTTGTCAGCTTCATAGCGAAGACTATCTAACCTAAGGCGGCGATGAAAATTTTACGGGGTTTCAATATCTTTTAGGCACATCTTTCTTTTCACTAGAAAGAAATTTTTTTCATAAGCGGATAATACTTTGTCAAGTAAGGCTGAAAAGAAGCCGCTTGCTGTTCTAAACGAATCAACGAACAGTGTACGGATTAGACATAATATTGTCTCTACTAACATTGTTTTAATAATAGGTATTGTTAGAAAATTGAAGGTGCTGCGGATCAAATGATCTGATAAGGCAAGGCGCATCACAAAACAACACTTATTTATTTTTATTTGGACTTATTAAAAATAATTTAGACATTTGTCTCTCCTTACTAGTTGAGGGTTAAAGCCTTCAATTTTATTTCTGAATTTTAATGAAACGAGTTTACCAAATCAAATTATCTTATAACAGGTCTGGAAAGTGGCTGGAAGGGAAGTTCAAACATGAAAATAGGCTAAAGTCATGCGTTAGAATAAATTTATATCCTGCCGTTTGTATTGTGGTCGAAAGGGATGACCACGAAAAAATACAGCGATACGTAAAACTTAGTAACTGCTCAAGAAACATCATAAAAATTGAGATGCACAGTGAGCGGCAACCCAATCTTCTAAGCTGGACACAAAAGGGTCATTATCATTTGTGGATACTTAATCGAATTCAGCCTGCAGTCACGAATGATTTAAACGGATTCTCACCCTAATTCTGATTACCGGCTGTTTTGCTACTTAGGACCTTGTTGAAAGCGATTAACAAATTTTCAGAGCAAATCCAACCGGCGCTAGAAACAGAATGAATTCTGACAGGGTATCGTAACTAGGATTTTATTAAAGCCTTTCATGCTTTCAACAGCACTGACCAGAATGATTTTTGAGCTTAATGCCACAGTAACGGCATGAGTCCAGCCATAATGAATTGGTGATTAAAAAATCCCACTTACTATTGGGTATGAAATGCCGGGAATTTTTTCGATAGCCAGGTAAGCAGTTGGAGCTAGCTAGAAAAAAGGATCGCGTTTCTAGTAAGCCGGTATCGGTCCGTTTGCTTTTCACAGTAGCTGACATCTTTTGGATACCGAAAGTTTATAGACAACAGCATTGAAATCAGAAAAGCCAGAGTACCTGGGTCTAATTTCCAAATTTTTAGCCCAAATCATAGGGTTAGATTGTATTCGATTCTTAGCAATCGGCTAGATACCAAAGGTGCGTATAATAGGATTCGTTAATTTAAATCTCAATTCTTTCATATGAAATATTTTTACGTATTATTATTTCTTTGTGCTATCCATACGGCATATGGACAAACTTCTTCTGTAAAAGGCATCATCACAGGCCAAGATGGAAAGTATATTCAGTCGGTTACCGTTCTTGTTAAAGGTACTGGTCAGGGTGCGATTACAGATTCTATGGGCCGCTTTAAGATTGATGATATAAAAATTGGCAGTATCCACCTTCAAGCTAGTCTGGTAGGTTATGAGAGCGTTTCTCAGAAAGTAATAGTCGCAAATGAGCCGGTGGAAGTTACATTTATTCTAGCTGAAAACATCAACCGTTTACAAGAAATCATGATTAAGGGCAATGCGAACCATTACACCACTGAAAAGGCTTCTACATCGCTTCGGTTGAATGCGGATCTGATCGAAGTCCCACAAAATATCGTTGTCTCTACTCGGCAGGCTATCATTGACTTAGGTGCATTGAACAAAAACGATATGATCAGAGCAGTTAGCGGTATTACCAAAACGTATGGCAATGATCTTGATGCCACTCTATTAATTCGAGGCACCAGTGCTACTTATGGTACTTACAGAAACGGCGTGGGTGGCCCGATTTGGTGGAACGCTCAGGAAGATGCGGCTATGATCGAGCGTATTGAATTCGTGAAAGGGCCTGCCGGTTTTATGCTGGCAAATTCAGAACCCGGCGGACTTGTCAATACGGTCACCAAACAGCCGACTCATAAGCGCATCAACGAGATCAGCTTTGGGATGGGCAGCTTCAACCTTATCCGGGGAAGTTTTGACTCAGGCGGAGAACTTTCAAGAAACGGGAAGCTGACTTATCGCCTAAATATAGGCAACCAGCACAGTGGACAGTTTTATAAACTAGGTAGATTTAACCGCTTCTTCGTAGCTCCGGTTTTAAAATATGAATTCAATGACAATACCAGCCTTACAATCGAACATAATTATGTAAAGGCCGTAACTGCACACAATAATTTTCAACAGATCACCATCAACCAAGACTACTTTGTATTACCCATTGACATGGCTATGAACGACCCAAATGCGGGCACATACACCGGCGCAGACGTCTACACACGAGCTTTATTACAACATAAGATCTCTAAAAACTGGCAATTAAACATCCAGACTGCCTACATGACAACCGATTGGGACGGCAAGTCATTATATGTACAATCGTTGACGCCGGCTAAAGACAGCATCATCCGGTCGAGCTCAGCGAGCGACTGGACAGGTAAAGTCTTTAATTTGCAGCTATTTTTGGAAGGGAAATTCAATACTGGGCGAGCGATTGAGCACAAAATCCTCGCAGGACTGGATAATGGTGACGGAGTTGAAGGAAACAATTACGGAGGCGATTACAGCAAACCGAACCGACTCAAACTTTCAATAAAAAATCCATCGTACTATCAGCTTAAAGACAGTCTTCAATATATGCCAGCCAAGGGAAATGCCTCATTTCAATCAAACAGTAAGTGGCAGGCTCTTTACATTCAAGATCATATCAAGGTTGCAGACAGGTTGATCATCACACTGGCTGGGAGGTTCACGCATTTGATTACTGGCCAGGACTATAATTCGCCAAAAAGTCCAGAATATGAGATTGCAGATAAGGCGTTGACGCCCCGTTTTGGCCTTACTTACTTATTCTCAGAAAAACTCTCCGCATTTGCCATTTACGAAGAAAGCTTTTTAGCACAGCGGGGTGCTGTCTTTGGTCAAGGAAGGTTGAAAGCACTTACAGGAAGTAATACAGAGTTTGGGATAAAAGGCTTATTCTTCGATAAGCAGCTGATTATGAATGGGTCAGTTTATAACATCAAGAAAAATAACCTAGGTACTGCCGATCCAATTCACAATGGCTTTATGCTCCAGACGGGACAGGTTACCAGTACCGGATTTGAGTTTGATCTGGTAGGCAAAGTGAGCCGCGGATTGTCGGTCAATGCAAATTACGCATTTACCAATGCGCGCATCACAAAGGATGCAAATCAAAAGTTGATTGGCATTAAAAATTTTGGAACGCCTGATTATACAGCAAATGTATTTTTAAAATACCGCTTTACCGATGGTGTACTTACCGGATTGTCATTTAGCGCTGGAGGACAGTTTATGGGAAATCGCAGTGCAGTAAATTCAGGATGGGGCGGTGAATTTGGGAATCGTAATCTGCCCAAATACTCCATTTACGATGCGGCCATCTCTTATACTTTTAACAAATTGTCGGTTAACCTTAATGTGTATAATCTTACAAATAGAAAATATGTTAGTAATGGATCCTACAGTCCCGATGCCAGTGAGTTTTTGTATACGCCAGGGGCGCCGGTGCATTTTAGATTACAAACGAGTCTTCGCCTGTAAATCGTATTCGGTATAGTAAGCTTACTGATAACTGTATTAGACTGCAAAAGCCTTACACTTGAACTAAAACAATCAAAATGAACATTTACCTTCTGTGGTTACTCCATGGCAGGCAGTATGGTAAAGAATGAAAGAAGCAGGCAGTCAAATTTTTTGAAGTAGAGGCTGCGGCTGGTGTCATGCAATGTCCAAATACCTGTAACTAGCAAATGGGATAGTACAAAACACGTTGTTATGGTCACTTATGTGGACTCTGACTATGAAGAAAACATCAGTGAGGTACTTTGTTTATGTTGCTACAAACAATTTAAATAAAGACGTGAAGATGAATATTATAATAATTTTCCGTAACGTGAGTCAAGCCGCCCTGCTGTTACTTTTGCATAGCTGTAGTAACGACTGGCCTACTTAGGTGCAAGTGAAAGACTTGAAAAGGGTGTGGCAGCTTGTGTCAATTAAAGTTACTGACAAAGCTACATTAAAGGATACCACATGGTCGGCGGATTCAGGGTTCGTTGATTTTGGATATACGGGTAGGGACGGTGCCACTCCCTTTACCTATGCTTTGACAACTGGCCAGATCATTGATGGATATTATTCCATTCCAAACAAAAATAGGCTTCTTGTCATGATTAAGGATCCGGTCTCACAATATGAGAGTAGTGTCGTTGGACTTCTGACCGGGAATCAAGTTTTATTCGAAGTAGCAAATAAAGAATTGATTTTAAAAGGTGAGTGCTTGATTGGTAACGGAACTGATAGACTCACCTCTGGGAAAAAGATGAATTTAATCGCAGTATTCAGAAGATAAAAAGGCAAGACCAGTTTACTAATCTTTAAATTTATCACTTGTACAGCGGAACTGGAATACGTATCCTTAAATACAAATACTTTTCGCATACCTTATGTCTATTAAATTCTTTACCTTTTTTACAATCAAACGACCTTTTCAATCGCTGGGGACGCTCATTACAATAGGGATCGGAGCTCGTAAAAAACACATCAGGACTAAGGGCCTTTAGTTGCAGTGCATCATTGTGACCAGGGCAGCTACCAAGCTTCGGAACTACAGAGATGACGTTGTAAATTTTATTTGCAGTCAGATACGGTAAAATGATCTGAAAATTAATCGCCTAATTTCAGCTGCAAACAAACGTAGTAAGGTCATATTTTTGGAATGATAAGCCGCCTTGATCCCTTCTTAAGTAATGCTATTCCCCGCTTGACTACCCGGAAAGCGTGGTCTTTGAGAATCGATTGATCCGAACGGGACATCAGTAACAGTAACTGCTGCTGTGGGTAATTCCCGGTTATGCCGTGCCCATCGATCCTGGATTGTTGTTGTAAGCTAGCCGAAGCTAACAAAACCGGCAAGCCGTATGTAAATAAGACGCTGCCTTTTTGATAGGTCTCAATAACATTTCGACCAGCATTCTATTAATTTTATTTGGACTTAATATAAATAGATTATTACCTTTACTTCAAATGCTAGTAACGTGAATAAAAATTTACCGCTGCCGAATCAGCCTTTCAGGATAACAGATCAGTCTTTTGAGCTGATCTATAATGCGCATTGGGAGAAATTATATGCAATTTGTCATCATAAGGTGAAGGATTCTGAACTGGCGAAGGAATTGGTGCAGGAGGTCTTCTTTTCAATCTGGGAGAGAAAGGATAGTCTGGTCATCGAAGGGACTGTGGAGAATTATCTTGTAAAAGCGGTAAAATTAAAGACGCTTGAACATTTTCGCCTACTGATCATTCACCGCAAGCATTTGGAAAATATCGGTATCCACCAAAAGCTTTCTGAGAATACGACTGAAAACCATGTCGTTATCAACGAGCTTAGTTTACAGCTTCAGCAATTTGTTCGGGCCATGCCCGGGCAATGCAGAAAAGTATTTGAATTAAGCAGGACGGAGGGGCTGAATAATAAAGAAATCGCCGTAGAAATGTTGCTTTCAGAAAAAACTGTTAAAAATCATTTGACAAGAGCCCTTCATTATCTTCGAAACAAACTCAATGATAAAAGCGTATATGAGATTTCTCCTTCCATTTTTTTTCTGATGATGTTTCGAATTTTAAATTTTTAAACTGCTGAAAATAAGTTTGTTGTAAGCTTAATAGCACTTTCCGGATTCTTACTTACTGATTTTGGCAAATTTTTTTGATTCCGAATAGGGACTAATCTCTGAGTTATTCAACTTGTAAGTATACGCAAAAAGAGAAATGAAAGTAACGCAACAGATTCTGCTAAAATATAGTGAAGGCAGCGCTACCAAAGAAGAAATTCTGGCAGTTGAAACCTGGCTCAAATCAGAAAGTGTTGAAGCAGACGAGGCGTTATTTCCATGGGATCAGAACAAACGGCAGGTTCGGTCTGAAATAAGGAGCGAACTTGGAATTCGAATTATTCTTCATCAACAAAAAAGAAACTCTCATTTAAAAAATGCAGTGACTTGGTATGTAGCAGCGGCCTGCACCGTAATCGGTTTGTGGGGAATTGGATTTTACAATAATGCTCATACAAATACCGAAAATCAGACTGCATCATTTGATAATTTGAATGGAAAAGAAAGTAAAAGTTTCAAGACCTCCGACGGGCTGATTTTTAAACTTGCCGCGCACAGCAAAGTGGAGACGAATACAAATAGTGCAGACGAAATAAGTACAGTACAGTTTTGTGGAACTATGGAAATTACCAACCGATCGGGTCGAGATATTCAGGTTATTTTTAGTTCAACCTGTAAAAAATCTAATAATGCTAAGCAGGTTGTAACATGCAAAGAAGGGAAATCTTATGTCGCATTGCAGGATCATGTGCGACGGGAGGAGATTATTGTTGTAAACCGCAGCCGCCTTGGTGAATTGCCCGGGCAGGTTGCGATATAAAAAAAGAGCTATACGGCGCCAACCGTACAGCTCATCCTGCATGTTTGCAGGAACTCTTAAAGTCGTCAAAAATTAAAAGTAATGCAATTTAACAAAATCTTCGTTACAGGCATACTCTGTGCCTGTTCGCTACTATCCTTTGGGCAAAAGGCTTCAATTTCCGGTACGGTTACATCGGAGGAAGGGGAGTCATTGCCGGGCGCCTCGGTAATACTTGTTGGCTCTGATAAAGGAACATTTTCCGATGCCGCAGGAAATTATGCGATTCAGGATGTCAGCCAGGGCAAATACACCATTGCAGTGTCTTTTATGGGCTATGAAAATCATAAGAAAGACATCGTTGTTAAGCCCGGCGAACTTCATAAGTTCCATTTTAAATTACAATCTGCAACAAAAGAGCTTGATGCTGTATCAGTCATCGGCCTTACCGAAGTAAAAGAAACAGCGAAGCTGGCGTTCAATATCACGGCCATTGATGCGAAACAGCTACACAACACGACCATGGATTTGTCCAACGTACTTGACCGTGTTTCAGGTGTGCGGGTAAGAGAAACCGGTGGGGTAGGATCCAGTTTCAATTTTTCGCTGAATGGATTTACCGGAAAGCAGGTCAAATTTTTTATGGACGGTATTCCGATGGATAACTTTGGTTCATCTTTTCAACTTAATAATATTCCTGTAAACCTGGCCGACAGAATTGAAGTTTACAAAGGTGTTGTGCCGATTTGGCTCGGTGCTGATGCACTGGGTGGCGCGGTGAATATTGTCTCCAATCCGAACCGCAGAAATTACCTTGACGCTTCTTATTCATTCGGATCTTTCAATACGCACAGAACGGCTGTAAACACGGGGATTACCACAAAATCAGGCTTTACATTTCAGCTAAATGCCTTTCAAAATTATTCGGACAACAATTACTGGGTCAATGTGGATGTGGTTCCTGACCTGAATACCGGTCTTTCAGTACCGAGCCGCGTGAGAAGATTTCACGATACATATCGTAATGAAACGATTATTGCCAATGTGGGTGTAGTAAACAAAAAATTTGCGGACCGATTACTTATTGGGATTACCCTTGGTCAGAACAGGGCTGATATTCAGACTGGTAACCGGATGTACGATGTTTTTGGTGAAAGAAAAAGAAAAGGAAATATTATCATGCCATCGATCAAATACACTAAAAAGGATTTGTTTGTAAAAGGCTTGAATCTCAGTTTCAACGGGAATTTTAACCTGGGCCAGGAGCAGTCCATCGATACGGCTTTTAAACAATACAACTGGTTGGGAGATTTTATTTACAAAGGCAGTAATCCGAACATACCGGGTGGAGAGCTTGGCAGGAACCTGTACAAATTCCGAAATAATAATGGTCTTTTTAATGTCAACTTAAGTTATCAGATCAGTGAGAAACATTCGATTGTTCTGAATAATACATACAACACTTTCAACCGAAAAGGAAATGACGTTTTAAATCCGGATGACCAGTCTAACAAGCTGCCAAAGCGGACAGAAAAAAATGTGATCGGTTTAGGCTATCGTTACGATGTCAGTTCCAGATGGAATTCAACTTTCTTTTTTAAGGAATATGTCCAAAATAGCCAATCCTCCAATGTGCTTAATAATGAATATTATATTGAAAAAAACAAGTACACGCAACATGGCTACGGTTTAGCGACTACGTATTTTGTAAAGCCCAATTTTCAGTTGAAAGGTTCCTATGAAAAAAGTTACCGCTTGCCCGAAAACGATGAATTGTTTGGCGATGTCATCAACCTTGCTTCGAACGCAAACCTGAAACCTGAAAGCAGCGATAACTATAATCTTGGTCTTAATTATACCGTTTCACTTGAAAAAAGACACCACTTCTACTTCGACGCCAACCTGATTTACCGTTCGGCAAAAGATTTTATTCGTCCGAGTCTTGCAAATAATTTTGGAAGAGCTGTTCAACAGATGGTCAATCTGCGTGACGTTACCAATACCGGTGCGGATGCAGAAGTACGCTATTCTTTTAAACGTATATTTAATGCCGGTGTGAATGTGACATATCAGAACATCCGCAATACCACCAAATATGAGGGAGCTGCTTCTACCATTAGCCCGGTGTACAAGGATCGTATTCCCAACATGCCTTACCTTTTCGGGAATGGAAGTGCATCCTTATTTTTTCAGAATTTCGGCTGGAAAGGCAATACACTTACCATCGGATACAATCTGCTTTATGTACACGAATATTTTCTTCGCTGGCCAAGTCAGGGTTCAGCGAATAGTAAGTTGACTGTTCCTGAGCAGCTTGCGCATGATGCCAGCATCGTTTACTCAATGGCGGGCGGCAAGTATAATATCGCTTTTGAGTGCAAAAATCTTACGGATGCAACGCTCTATGATAATTTCAGTTTGCAAAAACCAAGCCGGTCATTTAATGTAAAGCTCCGCTATTTCCTTGTTCAATAAAGATTTGTCCGAAAAGTAAATTCAAATTTAATTCAAACAATTATAAAAAGTGATGAAAACAAACAGAGTTTTACTCGGTATGCTGGGTATGGGAATGCTGTTTATGGTTTCCTGCAGTAGTGATGAAGAAACTAAAACAGAGCCAGCTCCACAACCAAAGCAAAAAGCAAAATATGTATTTGTGGCATATTCAGTAGGCTCAAATGGAGAATCGGCTCCTTATATTTTAGCCGCTGACTCAGTTTCTGGCGGATCGGTCGGAACTGCCGGTGGTGGTGTTGAAACTGATGCCTATTCATTCCTTGCACAGAACAACACCCTGTTTGCGATGGTCTATGGCGGACAAGGCCCCATAACGCCTTATAAACTCGATGCCAAAGGTGCTATCGCGCAAGTTGGAAATACGGTAAATGCGGTAACGGCAGGTATTTATGGAAAAGTAAATTCGGATGCTTTCGTTGGTGCCCAGATTTCAAGAAGTAAGTCTGATCCCACAGCCAGTTTTTTCAGATTTGATGCTGAAAAATATATTCTGGCAGGAAAAAGCACAGTGGATTTGGGTAAAATAACGGGCAACGACGAAATGGCTACTTTCTCCGGGGTTTTTCAGGTAGATCAAAAACTTTATGTTCCTTACTATTGCACACCTGGTGAAACGGGGAAAACAACAAAGTATCGGGATAGCACGTGGATTGCTGTCTTTAGCTATCCTGCAATGGAGCTTCAAAAAGTTATCCGTGACGGGCGTACCGGAACTATCGGAAGCTGGTTTGGTATGCAAGGGGTACAACAGATCGAGAACGGAGACGTTTATGCCTGGTCATCAGCTGTTGGCTCGAAAAATCCATCAGGTATCGTCCGAATTAAAAAAGGAACGGATGCTTTTGATCTAAGCTATTTCTTTGACGTGGAGAAAGCCACAGGCCTGAAAATTGGTCGGGGAGATCACATTGCTAATGGCCGGTTCCTGATGACAATTTATACTGCGAATAATGTTTCAACCAACGGTATCGCCGGTGGCCGGGTTAAGCTCGCTATTGTCGACGTTATCAACCAAACGGTTAAATGGGTTTCGGGTGTACCAGAGCATGCAACGCTTTCTTACAAAAATAAAACGTATTACGAAGCGGACGGCAAAACGATTCAGTATGTATTGAAAGACGACGAAGGTAAGTTCGCCGTATACACCATTGACGCAAGCACTGCTACCGGTAAAAAGGGATTGCAATTTAATGCGGTGAGTGATGTGACAACGATCACAAAACTGTCTTATTGAAAATCTAAGTGCTAGATCAATAAGGGTAAATAATTCTTTATTTAAAACGTATCAAATGAAAATCAATAACTTACTTGTGTTAATGTCGTGGATGCTGCTTCTTGCAAGCATGTCATGCAGCAAGGACGATGACAAAACCAAGGACCCGGCTCCTGTTGAAGGCGGAAAATCCAAATATGTATTTGTCGCCTATTCCGTAGGTTCACAGGGTGTTGAATCAGCTCCATATATTATTTCGTCGGATTCCATAGCCAGTGGTAAAGTTGGTTTGTCAAACGGTATTGAAACGGACGCTTATTCTTTTATTCCGCTAAATAATACACTGTTTGCGGCAGTTTGGGGCGGGCAAGGGCCAATTACGCCATATAAACTGGATGGTAAAGGTGCTATCGTACAAGCGGGCAACATGGTAAATGCTATTACTGCACCAATCTACGGAGCAGTAACAGATGAAGAATGGGTAGGTGGCGGCTTTGTTGAAGGAAAAGATGATCCGATGGCGACACTGTTTCGGTTTAACGCTAAAAATCTGATTTTATCAGGGCGTAACACCATTGATATGAGCAAAGTAACTGGTAATGGTGAGATGCCATCCTGGTATGGTGTTTTCCCGGTTGATGCCGATAAGCTTTACATTCCGTTTGAATGTTTTCCGGGTGTAGCCAATGAAACAACTAAATTGAAGGACAGCACTTGGATCATGGTTGTAAGTTATCCTGATTTGAAATTTAAGAAGGTGATCCGTGACGGACGTACAAGTTATATCGGAAACTGGTTTGGCATGCAAGGATTAAAGCAGATCGATGACGGCGATGTTTACGCATGGTCGACAGCAGCAAATTCTAAAAATCCATCAGCCATTGTCCGGGTTAAAAAGGGAGCAGATACTTTTGATCAAAGCTATTTTTTCAATGTAGAGCAAAAGACTGGTTTAAAAATTGGACGGGGGGATTATATCAGCGGAAGTAAATTTCTGATGTCTTTTTACATTGATAAAAAACAATCTTTGGAATTGTCGGGTCGTACCAAACTGGCTATCGTAGATGTAAAAGCGCAGACAATAACCTGGGTAACAGGAGTTCCCGAGCACGCCCAAATGAGCTACAAACAAAAAACTTTTGTTGAAAATGACCGAAATACCATTCGGTATGTATTGAAGGACGACTCGGGTACACATTATGTTTATACCATCAATGCAAAAACAGCCACAGGAACGAGAGGGCTTCAATTTGAAGGCATAAGTGATATCACCACGATCTCTAAGCTTACATACTAAGCGCTTTGTTATCTGAGCTCATTAACCTGCAAGGGTTTACTGAGCTCAGATAACCTCTTAGATGCTGTTGCCGGCAGCCGGTAAATATAAACCATAAACTTAATTTTCTTATTATGCCACCTTCGGATTATCAGGTTTTGTGCTACTTATAGGTAAGCGGCCTGCCAATCTTTTTTTTAACAAGTATTGCTGAATTGGGACTTTATAATAAGGAGGTTTTTTTGTAACGCTACGCCATGAATTTTTTCAATAAATCGAAAGCAACGGATCAGGTCCATTCAAAGAAACGTGCGCAAGGAAAATCCGGTTTCCGGAAAGTGAATGACTTTCTGCATTTGTGGCTGGGTCTTATTTCAGGAGTTATTGTTTTAATCGTTTGTCTTACCGGATGCATTTGGGTCTTTAACGAAGAGATTACGTTACTTTTAGAACCTGAAAGGCGCGTTGACGTTCAGTCGAAATCAATATTGTCACCTTCCCGGATTGAAAAAATAGCGACGGGCGTTTTTCCAGGTGAAAAACTCAGTTATGCTAATTATCAGCAGGGGCAGGCCATTGACGTAGGTTTGGGCGACTGGGAGGCAGATCTTCAATATTCTCTTAAGTTGCATCCTTACACAGGTAAAGTGATTTCAACGGCAACACACCAAAAGGACGAAATCATTTTTTTTGAATGGATATTGAGCGGACACCGTTTTCTTTGGATGCCGTATGAAATCGGGCGGCCGATCGTGAATTACGCAACGATGACTTTTGTGGTGCTGCTCATTACTGGCCTGATCTGGTGGTATCCAAAAAAATGGACACAAAGCACACGCGACAAGAGCTTTAAAATCAAGTGGGACGGATCGTTGAAAAGGGTGAATCTGGATTTGCACAATGTTCTTGGGTTTTATGCCCTGTTATTTCTATTGGCGATAGCGCTTACGGGTATGGTCTGGGGAATTGAGTGGTATAACAAAGGGCTTTACTGGACCACCTCGGGCGGAAAAACATTACCGGAGTTTAAGAGAATGAATTCTGACTCTTTGCAGCTAAACAAGTTTTACACAGCATCACAGGCATTAGACAACGCCTGGAATAAGGTGACTGCAATACACCCGGATGCGCAAGGTTTTTACTACGGATTTCCGGATAGGGCTGATGCGAAATCGACAATAGATATTACGGTTTATCCAACGAAAGGGCAGTTTTATAATAGCCAGAGCTATATTTTTGACCGACATACGCTGAGGCGTTTGGAGGGACATCTGGTATATGATGCGGCATATTCCAGCGCTCCCTTTGGCACAAAACTGCGCAAATTGAATTACGACATTCACGTTGGAAGTATTCTTGGCTTTCCGGGAAAAGTGCTTGCTTTCTTATCCAGTCTTATAGGTGCTTCCTTGCCTGTAACAGGTTTTATCATCTGGTGGAACCGAAAAGGTTTTGGTAAAAGTAAAAACAAGAACAGCAGGCCGATCTCTAAAAAACAATCTGGAAATAAAAACCTGGAAGATATTGACCAGCTTATGATAAAGTCTGTTTCCTCAGAAGCGGAAACCAGAAAAAATCCGGTATTCAAGCAGGTTAAGAATAAATCAAAAACAGTTGTTTCCACCGTTGTCTCTGATGAAAACAATCAGAATTCTGTTTAAATCAAACAAATAAAATCAATGTTAAAAGAACTCACCGTACTTGCATCAGCAATTCTTTTAAGCACCGGAAATATTTTCGCGCATGCCTTATGGATTCAAACTGCGTCTGCCGCCAAAGCCGGACAGCAGCAATCGGTAAAAATTACGTACGCTGAACCTGGCGGTACACCTGAAAAACTTGCCGACTGGTATTCCGATATAAAAGACTTTGAACTTTGGCTAAGCGGACCCGACCACAAAAAAGCGAAGCTCGTAACGACCACCTCAGTTGATTATTTTACATCAGAATTCTTGCCAGAGAAAGATGGGGTATATACACTATCGGTAGGTCATACTTCGAAAGATTTAGAGGGTACAACCGTGTATCAGTTTAACTGTAATGCGGTAGTCAACGTGGGTAAGCCAGCGGTTGTCAGTGAAGGGGTCAGTCCGAACGAGCTGAGCATTTTTGCCGTTTCCGCTGTGAAAGTTAACAAGCCGGTAAGTTTGAAAGGCCTATATAAAAATGCGCCTTTTGAAAAACTATCTATCACAGTTTTTTCACCTTCCGGCTGGTCAAGACCAATCGTAACAGATGAAAAAGGAAATGCTGATTTCGTCCCTGAATGGCCGGGCGTTTATTTTATTGAAGCATCTAACAACTGGAAACAGGAGGGGAAACAGCATGGAAATGATTACAAATCATTCTGGCGTACGGCGACTCCGGAACTGCATGTTGCGAAATAAAAATGGAACGGATGCAATTTAGAGGTTTTGTTTTTTGTCCCCGCAAGGAAAAAATCAAGTTTCCGTATTTATCTTAATGCATCAGGATATGTAAGGTTGCATACAGGCAGACATTATTAATCTAATGTAGACCATGCAACAAGAAAAAACTTTCGCAAATTAGCGTCTACTTTATGTTTGCAAGGATTTATCATTACTTACCAATAATGTATTTGAATATGCCGGTTCGTTTACTCTCTTCTATCTTATTTTTTTTTCTTTTTAATTTTTCAGTCTCATGTAAAGGCAAAAAAGGATCTGAAAGCGGACACGAAGGAAGGTATGGCATAGTCATTTTCGCGGGTGAGGATCTGGATGAGGAATATTTCTTGCAAACGCCTTCTTTAAGCCATGGGGAGGTGACAATTCCTGAGAACGCATTGGAAATACATAGTATGATTTTTGCGAATCGTGACGGATATTATTACGGTATTGATGACAGTAAATCAATTCTTAGTCAATATAGGCCTACTGAAAAAGGTCTTGTGAAATCAAAATCGGTTCCTTTTGATAGAAAATCCTGGAAGATTTATGATAGCTGGTATAACTGGATTGACAACCGAAAGCTGCTGGTTGGCAGTAGCATGGATGGCGAACAATTTACCTACAAGCTGATTGACGTTGTGGATATGAAGATTCTTTCTTCCGGCAGCATTGATGTTCCAAAACCGCCCAAAGGCAAGAAGTATGGTGGCGTAATAGGTGAGTTCAGAGACAACCGGATTTTTATAGCTTATACTTTTTTCGAAGGATGGCTCAAAAAAGTTTGTCCCAGTGATACCACATACATGGCCGTGGTGGACTATCCATCGATGAAAACGCAATCGCTATCAAAAGATTCACGAGCGACATGGCCTGGCGGTATTTATCTTCATGCACCCTATTCGTTTCAGCAAAACGGAGATATTTATTTTATGGCTGCACCCGGAAACCGGACATATTCGCATCCGACATCGGTTTCAGGAATTTTTAGAATAAAGAAAGGACAGGAGCAGTTAGATAAGGATTATTTTTTTGAAGTAACGGATAATAAGTCGCAGGAAAGTTATCTGTTGTATAATCTTGGAAATGATAAGGCACTCGTCAGAATGGTGGATAAGAACAGAGTACATACATATCTGGATTATCTGAATGGTTACATTGCTAGATATTATTTGCTGGATCTCAAAAATCAAACAAAAACACTTCTCGATATGCCTTATTCGGCTCTTGCCTTTACAGAATGCGTGCTGGTTGAAAATGGTAAAGCTTACATTGCAGTAAGTGAAAATAAAAAGGAGTCATTCGTTTGGGAATATGATATTGTGTCAGGGAAACTTAAAAAGGGATTAAAGGTTGAAGGACGGATACTGGAATTGCACCGTCTAGCCAAGGATTGATATTAAACTTCGTCAATTGACATTGTAGTGGTCTGCAAGACTGCTGTGCTAACTTTATTGTAATGAAAAAATTAAGGGAAATCTTATTTCTCAGCCTGCTCTTGTCGGGTTGGGCGGAGCTGACGGTTTATGGACAAACGACAGCGTCGGTATCCGGTCAGCTCAAAACTTCGGCCGGAGAAGCCATTGAATTTGCTACGGTGGCACTATATCTTGCCAAAGATTCCTCGATTGTAAAAGGAACGTTAAGTGATTCAGCAGGAAAATTTACTTTTGAAAAAATACCGTTCGGATCATACTATGTCACTTCCACCTCTCTGGGTTATCGGACCTTTAACACTGAAATATTTACATTATCAGCAAAAGATTTGAATCATTGGCTGGGTATTGTCAATCTGACCACAGACGAAAAGATACTTCAGGCAGTCACGATTACTGCAAAGAAGCCGCTTATTGAGCAGCGCATGGACAGAACAGTATTAAATATAGAAAGCAGTATTCTGGCCGAAGGCAATACCGCACTGGAATTACTGGAAAAGGCTCCTGGGGTAACGGTGGACAATGAAGGCAAAATTTCGATGAAGGGAAAGCCGGGAGTAAGTGTGATGCTGAATGGAAAGCTGACTTATCTTTCCCAAAGAGAATTAGCCACACTTTTGCGAGGAACGTCGTCGGGATCTGTTTCAAAAATTGAGCTGATTACCAATCCTTCTGCCAAATACGACGCCGCCGGAAATTCAGGTATTATCAATATCATACTTAAAAAGAATGAAAAAACAGGGATTAACGGCAGTGTCTATGGTAATGTAGCCAGAAGCCGTGCGAATCGATACGGTGCAGGAGCCAATCTGAATTACCGGAGCGGGAAAGTGAATGTTTTTGGCAGTTATGACCACGCTTACCGCGGAGAAATTGAATACCTGAGCTATGTTCGCAGATTTTATGACGGAGAATTGAAAGGTGAACCCAACAGGATATCCTACCAGAATACTGCAACCAGCGAGCCTTTGTACACGAATAATTTTAAAGCAGGAGCCGACTTTTTTCTTGATGATAAAAATACCCTAGGTGTGCTGATGAATGGAAATTTTGGAAAATATATCAACGATAACAACACCAGCAATAAACTGGTTGCGACAAATGGTGAAGTGATCAGCCAACCTCAGACGCACAATGACAATCTTGACCGTTGGAATAGTAATGCTTTTAATCTTAATTATGTGCGCCGTTTGAACCCGGATGGTAGAGAGCTTTCTGCGGATCTGGATTTTTCACGCAATGATAACCGTTCCAGTCAAAATATGGATACGCACTATCCAGCTCAGAGCAATGCTGCTTTGGAAACAAGGTCTGTTCGCCGAGGAAAAGTGCCTTCGCTGACCGATGTATATGTTGGTAAGGTTGACTACTCCCGCCCGTTTGGAGAAAAGGTAAAATTTGAAGCCGGCTGGAAAAGTAGTTATGTTTCCGTAGATAATAACCTCAAATATGATACGCTGCGGAATACCCACTGGGTACAGGATGCCTCATGGAGCAATCACTTCAGGTACAAGGAAACAATTCATGCCGGATATATCAATTACAGCAAGGAATTTGGTTCATTGAGTATACAGGCAGGTTTACGTGGAGAAAATACGCGGACTAAAGGACATCAGGTCACTACGGATTCCTTGGTGAAAAGGAATTATTTTCAGCTATTTCCAAGCCTTTTCGTAACTAAAACTTTTACGCCAAATCATACAGGACAGTTTTCATACAGCAGAAGGGTAGATCGCCCGGATTATTCGGATATGAATCCTTTCCGGTTTTTCCTTGATCCGTTTCTGTATTATGAGGGAAATCCTTTTTTAAAGGCGGAACTAACACATTCTGTTGAAGTTAGCCATACTTATAAAGGGAAATTTATAACAGCCATCAATTACAGCTACACAGCCGATGTGATGAACTGGATGATGGGGCAGGTTGATTCGCTTAACACAACATACCAAAGTCCCCAAAACCTGAAAAGTTTTATCAATTTCGGTATAAGTTTAACAGCATCCCTACAGCCGACGAGCTGGTGGAGCAGTAATAATTTTGGAAATATTTTCAGAAATCAATATAAAGGAGATCAGAAAGGAGGGGATCTCAATAATGCCATTACCAGTTTTACGCTCAACAGTCAGAATAGCTTCCAATTCAAAAATGGCTTCTCGGCCGAGTTGAGCGGATTTTATAATTCCAAGTCAGTATACGGGGTTTTTGTATTAAAAGCGTATTACATAGTCTCAGTTGGTGCTCAAAAGCAGATTCTTAATAAAAAAGGGACGATCAAGCTGATGGTTAATGATATTTTTCAGACCCGTCAATGGAGACAGACGGCCCGATATGAAAATCTGGATATGGCCGGACATACCCGTTTTGACAGCCGTATGGCAACATTATCCTTTTCTTACCGATTTGGCAAAGATATCACCCCGGTGCGTGAAAGAAACTCAGGAAGCGAGGATATTCAAAATCGTGTAAAAGGCGGGAATTGACTATGAAACAAAAAAAGGACTGCAAAAAAGGTATACCCAGTTTTACTAGTCGACTCAAAGAATACTGTAAAGCAAAGGGACTGAAAATATCTTCAAAACGCATTGAAGTGATTGTTTTTCTGGAAAATACCGGCAGGGATATTGAGGCTGACGAGCTCTTGCTGGTAATGCGGAACGCGAGGGTTAAAATAAGTGCGCCCTATATTTATCAGTGTCTAGGCTGGCTGGTTGAACTGGATCTGGTACTCAAAAAGCCAGGGATTGATAAACGGCAAAGGTATTTTGTCAATCCGGATTTACTGGTTTAAACAAAAGGAATAAAATTGCTGAATATCTTGACTTGACCTTTGATGAATAGAAAGCGGTCTAAGATCATATCTCTCCTGAGGAAGGAAATGACGGTAAAGTTTCGGTCAAATTCCATACTTTCAAAATGATTCTCCAAATGAAATTTCATAGAAAATTGAAGGCTTTGAAGAGAGTGGAAATGATATCATTCCACTTCATTCATTGTTCGGTCTTGACCAGCGTTATGCAGATCGGAAATTTAGATTGTCCGAGCGCTTGTACGGACGCAGCAGAATATTCCGGAGCTGGAATCGGTCTGGCAATCTGTGAGAAAGCGGCGGTAAATCATGGCGGGACAATTATGGTGGAAAGCAAGATTGAAGTAGGTTCAACATTTTCCGTTTCATTACCTAGGCCGACTTAATATTCCGAAAACTGAAAAATGACAAAATTTCATTTCTAACATCTCTACAAACAATGATCAGAACCCTTCAAGTATCGAACATTATTGCATTTATTGTTACCGTAATAACGAATTACTTGTCAAACACAGGTATTTTCAATAATAGCACAATGGCAACGGTGTCGGCGCAGTACCAGAACTACTTCACACCTGCCGGGTACGCTTTTTCGATTTGGGGGTTGATTTACATTGGACTGCTGGCATCTCTTATTTATCAAAGTAAAGGGCTGTTCAACTCCAAAGAAGCCCCGGCTATTGTCTCCAAAATTGGTTGGATGTTCGTGCTGTCATGTATAGCCAACTGTCTGTGGATTGTCGCCTGGCTCTACAATTATACAGGTCTTTCGGTCATCATCATGGCCATTTTGCTTGGCTCACTTATTTCAATCGTCCTTCGCACAAGAATGGAACTTGATCTCATCACTTTTAAAAGAGTTGCTTTGGAATGGTGGCCGTTCGCGATGTACTTTGGGTGGATAACGGTTGCAATTATCGCCAATATTGCCGCGTATCTTACAAAAGTGAAATGGGATGGCTTCGGAGTATCGGCTGTTTCCTGGACAGTCATCATGATTTCCGTAGCTGCGATGATTCACTTATTTTTGATCTGGACACGTAATCTTCGTGAAGCTGCATCTATTGGCGCCTGGGGACTGGCAGCCGTTGCGGTGGCGAACTGGAATGATAACCAGACGGTAGCATATACCGCCGTTGCAGCGACGGTAATAATTCTGGTAAATACGGCAATTCACGGCTATCTAAACAGAGAGCACCCCTTCATATTCTCCAGACCCCTTGGAACCTTTATCTAATTGAGGGGCTTCGTTTTTTTCGCTTCAAGACGCTTTTGCTCGTTTAGTATCGCCTCTTTAAGGGAATGCGGGCCCAAATAACCTAGTGATAATGCTAACTTTTCTTTTGTAACAAAGAGCTATAATAAAACGCAGGGAAATGAAACTATCTATAACTTTTCAAAAAATATTGCTGGGTATCTTACTTTTAGCATTTCAAAGTTGCGGTGCCGATTGGCCATCGAAGAACAGGTGAAAGAACTAAAGGGAGAATTTAACCTTGTCTCAATAAAAGTCACCTATAAATTTACACTCAAAGGTACAACATGGTCTGCTGAGGGGTGCTTTATTCGTTTTGGCTATTCTGGTAGATCCGGAGCTACTCCCATTACTTATGCCCTAACTTCCGATCAAGTCATTGATGGGTACTATTTCGTTCCCTCGGAAAGTATACTCCTATTGATGCCTAAGGATCCAGTATTAGATTATAAAAAAAGTACAGTAGGATTGACTGTGTCTAAACAAAGATATTCTACAATTATCAGTAAATCAATTGGTTATAATAGATGATTGTGCAATTCGTGAAGGTGACAAAAGTTTAACTTCTGGAAAAAAAATAATTTTAGTGGCGGTATTTAAGAGGAAGTAGATCGCAACCGCCGATTCGGAGCTATATTTTTTTAACTGTTGCCTATATAAACTTTCGATCAATAAAAATGGTGACTTAGGATTAAATGGCCTCATGATCACCGTTCATACAGATCGCAGTAAATATGGTCAGTTTCGAAGATGTGACGAAAGTGCTAACAGAAAGCATTACATGAAATGAAATAATTAGCTTAATTTTATTTGGACTAATGATAGATAGTAAATACATTTGTCATATTTCTGGTCCTAAAGGAATTAAACTTAAAATCATAAATTTAGTCATGGGCTCCAATATACCTCTACTAGAATTAGATGTTGCTTGCAAGAACAATCTAATAAAAAAACCGCGCGGCGCCAACCGTACGGCTAACCACGCAGTGGGTTCTACATTTAACCTCTTCAAAAATAACAGAAGTGCAAGTTGAAAAAATCTTAATTACAGCATCTTATACGTTTGTGCTTTAATTCTGTCTGCCCAAAGTACCTATGTGAAAGGTAATGTTTGCCGGTGGACGGTGATCCAGTTTTTGAAGCATCTATATCTACATCAGGCACTTCAATAAGGATATTCATAGACTAAAATCACATTATACCTTGGATAAGCTTGGAAAAAATAGTATACAATTTTATAAATTCAATTAAATAAAAAATGAGAAAGTCGTATTTAAAATGTTTTTTTGTGTTGGGAATGGGTATGCTTTTGGTAGCATGCAGTGATGATGACAAAACCGTGGATCCGGGCACTAATCCCATTGTACCTTCCACATCCAGATACGTAGTTGCGTCCGCGCCCATTGGTTCTTCTGGAGTTGCTGACTATCTGTTAACTACCAGTGATCTTTCGCAGGGTACTGTAAGCACAGTAGGAAAGGGAATAGAGCAGGATGGTTCCTACCGTTATTATCTGACACATAAGGGAAAATTTTTCAGCTTGTTGTATGGACAGGGAAATCCTGGTGCTGTAACTACCTACACGCTAAATGAAGCAGGCGAGCTAGTGAAAAAATCCGATTTTCAAAGTGAAACCGTACAGGTATTTGCTCCTGCAGGCGATGATATTCTGACGATTAAAGTACCCAGAAGCGGCAATGAAAGCGCATCATGGTTCAGGATTAATGCGGATCAATCTAAAATTGTAGGTGAAGGACAGGTTAACATTGTTAAGCTCGCTGGAAATGGAGAACGTGCACATTTTACCTGGGCAACACAGGTTGGGGATAAAATATTTGCGCCCTATATGAGCATTAAAGGAGCCGCACCTGATGTCTTCGGGACGGCTTATCCCGACAGCAGCTGGATCGCCGTTTTTTCTTATCCAGGTATGCAGCTTGAAAAGGTGATAAAGGATAACAGAACCAGCTCTTTGGGTTCCTATTTCAATAATGGCCTTCTTGTAGACGAAAATGGAGATACTTATGGATTTTCCCCAGCTGTTGCTACCACCTCTGGAAAGCAGACGGGTGTTAAACCTTCCGCTTTTGTGAAAATCAAAAAGGGTACCACGGAATTTGATCGAAGTTACTTCTTTAATGTTCAACAAAAATCAGGTGGTAAAAAGGTAATTGGACAAACCTATTTAGGGAAGGGAAAATCTTTGCTCTACATGTTAACAGATCCTAATGACCAGTATGGCACGACAAGGCTTGCCATTGCAGATATTTACAATCAGACCTTTACCTGGGTAACCGGAACTCCTGAAAGTATTGTTTCAGGATCAGCCTATTATAATAATAATACTGTAAGTGCGGATGGAAAAACCATATACGTTGGTATCAATACAGATGCAGGAAGCTGGGTTTATACGCTTGACATCGCCACGGCGATGGCCAAACAGGGTTTGAAAGTAGAAGGCGGGGAAATTACTGCGATTGTAAAAGTGAAGTAGCAATTTGCATGACACAAACTTCGGCAAGCTCCCCCTTATTTGGGATGAATATGCTTGCCGAGGTTCCAAGATTTTCGTACGATCTGTCTTCTTAGCCTTATTTACTGCCTGATCAATGGTTCTTTTCACATCGTCAGTCTTCATACTGCTCCAGAACAGCTCCCAATGTATGATGTATCTGCTGTAATCGTCCAGAACTGAACTCAGATAATAATATCCCCAACCCATAATTTTGAAGTACGTAAAATCGGTTTGCCACATTTGATGTACAAAAGATGTTTTGTCTTTAAATTCATCTGAAGCGCAGATTAAAATATGGCTTGGTACAGTGATCAGTTCTCGTTGCTTCAAAATTTGATAAACACTCGATTCAGAGATAAATATATGCTGCTCATCGGTAATGTAATGAGCTAACTCACGGGCTGACAGATCTACCTTGTTAAGTGCGACTTCCACTACAAGATCCTTTTGCTGCTGGGGAATACTGTTTCATTGTCTTCCAGGAGCTTTTCCTTTATCTAAAAGTCCATCGTATCTCTGATCGAGATAGCTGTTTTACCATTTGTAAAAGGTGCTTCTGGCTATCCCAAACTCTTTCAAGGTCTTTTTTACACCCAGTTCTGAACCGGTTAGGGTCTGAATGATTTCGAACTTCTCCGATGCTGATAATCTCATAAAATTTCTGTATTTATGGGTTAGTCCAGCATGTTTAAACTTTTTTTACAATGTCGTACCGCAGAAAATGGTCGGCAACCATCTCCTTAAGTCGGACATTTTCTTTGCGTAATTCAGCTACTTCGTCTCCGGTAGCCTCTCTGGTTACGTCTCCCCGGAGACACTTTTTGCCAGCCTCGCG
>Ga0247816_10000058_pt1 | contig 58103 bp, 67 predicted proteins | sample UWRJL209509C1_FD_179930 | JGI IMG/M metagenome (GOLD analysis project Ga0247816, IMG submission 179930) | Plant litter microbial communities from Arlington Agricultural Research Station in Wisconsin, United States - UWRJ-L209-509C-1 | ecosystem: Environmental > Terrestrial > Plant litter >...
CGAGTGGTGGGGCACAGACCTTTTGGTTACTTTTGGGGCGTTTGCCAAAAGTGACCCGCCGTAAGGGCGGAACCATAGGAAGCCGTTACCGAAATAACGGATATGTACACAATCAATCAATCAATCAATCAGTCAATCAATCAGTCAATCAAGCAGCGGCTTCACCCGCCCCTTGAGCATCCCGTGATTCACCAACAACGTACGCATGGCATTGCGCGTAACCCCCAGCAGCTCAGCCGCCCGCACCTGGTTAAACCCACAAAACGCAAACGCCTCCCGCACGATCAAATCCTCGATATCGTGCAACAATGAATCCCCCGGCACCTCGAACAACCGCAACAGCTGCTCACGCACTACCTCCTGTGGAATCCTGGGTGCCCCGCTGTTGGCGCTGGCATGCATCGCGCTCAAACCCGCCGAAAACTTCAAATGCGCAGGCATGATCGGCCTGTCCCCCGCCACCAGCAGCGCCAGGTGCACGACGTTTTCCAGCTCGCGAATATTCCCCGGCCACGGATAATCCAGCAGCGCCTGAGTCGCCGACTCCGACAACATCGGCTCGGCGATTTTCAGCTTCGCGCTGTAGATCCGGCGAAAGTGTTCAACCAGCGGCAAAATGTCCAGCGGCCGCTCACGCAAGGGCAGCACCTGCACCTGCGCGACGTTGATTCGGTAGAACAGGTCCAGGCGAAAGTTACCAGCCTCCACCGCCTGTTCCAGGTCGATGTTGGTAGCCGTCACCAGGCGGATATTGATCTTGATCGGCTTGCGCGACCCCACCCGCACCACTTCCTGCTCCTGCAATACCCGCAGCAATTTCACCTGCAATGGCAGCGGCAGATCGCCAATTTCATCAAGGAACAACGTGCCGCCGTCAGCCTCTTCGAACCAGCCGATACGCCTGCCGGACGCACCGGAAAACGAGCCGGCTTCGTGGCCGAAAAATTCGCTCTCGGCGAGGTGCTCGCTGATGGCGCCGCAGTTCACCGGCACAAACGCGCCCGTGCGCCCGCTGGCGCTGTGGATGTAGCGCGCCACCAGCTCCTTGCCGGTACCGGTCTCGCCATTGATCAACACAGGCGCCTCGCTGGGCCCGACACGTTGCAAATACTCAAGCAGTTGCAGCGAGCGCGGGTCGGCGAAGACCAGCGCCTTGGCGCGGATCGACAACGGGTCTTTTTCGCCCTGGGGCAAGGTCAGGATCGGCGTGGGATGCCCGTGAGGACGGTTCATGAAGAATATTTCCCGGCGACGAAGGTGGAGGGACGAAGCGCAACTTTACTCAGTCGGATATATAACTAGAAATATTAAAAATTCATTAGTAAATAACCGTTTGGTGGCACTTCGAGTTCCGGTTCAGGGTGCAGCGTCACCTTTCCTGGCTTCCTCCAGCAATGTTTGAATGACTTTCTCCTGCGCCTCATAGCGGCCTTCGCCAAAATGGCTGTAGCGCTCTTTGCCGGAGGCATCGAAGAAGTAATGGGCTGGCCAGTACTGGTTATCGAAGGCACGCCAAATCGTGTAGTTGTTGTCGACCGCAACCGGGTAATTGATACCCAGCTTCTTTACCTGACCGCGCACGTTGTCGATGATTTTTTCGTAGGCGTTTTCCGGCGTGTGCACACCGATCACCACCAAACCGTCCCTGGCGTATTGCTTGGCCCACTGATTGACATACGGCAGGCTGCGCCGGCAGTTGATGCAGTCGTAGGTCCAGAAGTCCACCAGCACAACCTTGCCTTTGAGCTCCTCGGCGGTCAGCGGCGGCGAATTGATCCACGCCACCGCACCGTCCAGCGCGGGCATCTGGTCATCGGCCTGGTGAAACGTATCGGCCAGCAGGTTGCCCACGGAACCTGTGGCGATCAGCACGCTGGCCACCAGCGCGCTGATGCAAAACGCGGCGGCGCCGAGAAGCCTTTTCAGAGGGGTCATGAAACGCTCCTCAGCTGCCTTCATAGCAGTGGCTGGAAAATTTGCGGTAATCGAAAACGTGTTGCTGGCCCTGGGAATCGAGGTAGGTCAAGTGCGAATTGACGATGCGGCAAATAGCACTGCTGCCCGCATCTTCGGTGACCGACACGACGTGCTGGATATCCGGCTGGCTGGCGCTCGCCTCGGCACGGGCGGCGAAGGTGCAGATGTTCAAGGCGGCAAACAGGCAGGCGGCATACACAGTTTTGGTGTTCATGGGCAATTCCTCGTGGTTGAGCATGGTCGAGGCGAGCTACCTCGATGGCGCTCATTTGAATCGGGCGAGGTATCTGGAATGTGTCGGAAAAGTCCGACTTTTTGCTTCGACGTGTATCTCGCAACTGCCAGATACACTGCAATACAAAGGGCACAAGGCAAGGCCGTTGCCAGTGGCTAGACTGCGCACCAATGACTATTTAATGAGGAAGGCAGCATGGATCACGTCGATCACATTCTGATTGTCGATGACGACCGGGAGATCCGCGAGCTGGTGGGCAACTACCTGAAAAAGAACGGCTTGCGCACCACCGTAGTGGCTGATGGTCGGCAGATGCGCAGCTTCCTGGAGTCGACCCCGGTGGACCTGATCGTGCTCGACATCATGATGCCGGGCGATGACGGTTTGCAGCTGTGCCGTGAACTGCGGGTTGGCAAACACAAGGCCACACCGATCCTGATGCTGACCGCACGCAGCGATGAAACCGACCGCATTATTGGCCTGGAAATGGGCGCCGACGACTACCTGGTCAAACCCTTTGCCGCCCGCGAACTGCTGGCGCGCATCAACGCCGTACTGCGGCGCACGCGAATGCTGCCACCGAACCTGGTGGTGACTGAAAGCGGTCGCCTGATCCGCTTTGGGCGCTGGCGCCTGGACACCACCGCCCGCCACTTGCTCGACGAAGACGACACCCTGGTCGCCCTGAGCGGCGCCGAATACCGACTCTTGCGGGTGTTCCTCGATCATCCCCAGCGGGTGCTCAGCCGCGACCAATTGCTCAACCTGACCCAGGGCCGGGACGCAGATTTGTTCGACCGCTCCATTGACCTGCTGGTCAGCCGCCTGCGCCAGCGCCTGCTGGATGACGCCCGCGAGCCGGCCTATATCAAGACCGTGCGCAGCGAAGGTTATGTGTTCTCGCTGGCGGTGGAAATCCTCGGGGACCAGGCATGACACTCTCGTTTCGCTGGCCACGTACCCTGGCCTCGCAATTGTTGCTAATTTTCCTGGTGAGCCTGTTGTGCGCCAACGCCCTGTCGTTCAGCGCGCAGTTTTATGAACGCTACATCAGCGCCAGGAGCGTGATGCTGGGCACCCTGGAAAATGACGTTTCAACGTCAATCGCCATCCTCGACCGCCTGCCCGCCGCCGAACGTGCCAGCTGGCTGCCGCGCATCGACCGCCAGAACTATCGCTACCTGCTCAACGCCGGGGAGCCCGGTGAGCCCATGGGTAGCGACGACGTGCCCATGGCCGTGAAGTCCATCGAGGACGCGCTGGGCGAGCAATACGCCCTGACCTTTCGCGACCTTCCCGGCCTGCAAAAACATTTCCAGGCCCACCTGACCCTGGCAGATGGCAAACCGGTGACTATCGACGTGCGCCCGGCGCCGATTCCCCTGTCCTACTGGCTGCCGGTGGTGCTGGTCCTGCAACTGGCCGTGTTACTGGCGTGCACCTGGATCGCCGTGCGTATTGCCATCCGCCCGCTGACCCGCCTGGCCCGTGCCGTGGAAACCCTCGACCCCAACGCCCACCCGACGCCGCTGGATGAAACCGGCCCGACCGAAGTAGCGCATGCGGCGGCGGCGTTCAACGAGATGCAAAAACGCATCGCCGAATACCTTAAAGAGCGCATGCAGATCCTCGCGGCCATCTCCCACGACCTGCAGACGCCCATCACCCGCATGAAACTGCGAGCCGAGTTCATGGACGACTCCATGGACAAGGAGAAACTCTGGAGTGACCTGGGTGAAATGGAACACCTGGTGCGCGAAGGCGTGGCCTATGCCCGCAGCGTCCACGGCTCGACGGAAGCCAGTTGCCGGGTTGACCTGGACGCCTTTCTCGACAGCCTGGTGTTTGACTATCAGGACATGAACAAGCAAGTCAGCCTCACCGGCAAAAGCGCGGTGATACTGGATACCCGCCCCCATGCCTTGCGCCGGGTGTTGGTGAACCTGGTGGACAACGCGCTGAAATTTGCCGGCACGGCGCAGTTGCAAGTGGGGTCGACGGCGCGTGGTGAGTTGTCGATCAAGGTGCTGGATCGCGGGCCAGGGATTGCCGAGGATGAACTGGTGCAGGTGATGCAGCCGTTCTACCGAGTAGAAAGCTCACGCAATCGCGGGACTGGCGGCACCGGGTTGGGATTGGCGATTGCGCAGCAGTTGGCGGTGGCGATAGGAGGGTCTCTGACGTTGAGTAATCGGGAGGGTGGGGGGTTGTGTGCGGAGATTCGGGTGGGGCTGGGTTGATCCAGCCTCCTCCTAGCTCATTCGGTCGGCAGCCTTGCGATAAACCTGATCACGTTCACGTTTATCGACGGCCACCACGAACACTACTACCTCCTGATCAATTACTTGATAGACCAATCGATAGCCGCTGCTGCGAAGCTTGATTTTGTAACAGTCCGGCAAACCGTGCAGGCGGTTGGCTTCAATACGTGGATTGTTCAGGATTTCCGCCAACTTCTTTTTGAATTGCTGGCGCACGGTATCCCCAAGTTTTTGCCACTCCTTTAACGCTCGAGCATCGAACTCAACGTTATAGGTCATCCAGTGAGACCTTAATGCGCTGTGGAGCTGCCAGCCGTTCGCGCACTGTCGCCATCAAGGCTTCATCGTCCTCAGTCATCAGCACTGGTTTAAAAGGTAACTGACCACGGTCTGCCACGTACTGCAAGGCTTGGCGCATCAATTCGGAAGGGGTGACGCCGAGTTTCTCCAGCTCGCGATAAGCGCGAGCCTTAAGGTCGTCGTCGATACGGACGTTGATAGAGGCCATGAGGCATCCCTCGATGTAATGACATTGGTCATTACATTGGCGTAACAGAACGTCCTTTGCAAGGCTGAAAAGCGGTACCCGTAGCCCATTCATCGTTTAAAAACTAGCCGCCCGGCAAAGGAATCACCCGCAACGGGCGCACCGATTTATACGAAAAACTCGAATAAATCTCTTTGACGCAAGGCAACGTCTGCAACACCTCCCGGGCAAATTCGCCGAACGACTCCAGGTCCTTTGCCACCACTTCGAGGAGAAAGTCATAGCGCCCCGAGACGTTATGGCACGCCACAATCTCGGGTATCTCCAGAAGCCTCTGTTCGAACGCCCTGGCTATTTCCCTGGAGTGGGTATCCATCATCACGCTGACAAACGCCGTGACTCCATACCCCAGCGCCTTGGGCGACAAAATCGCCTGATAGCCGCTGATCACTCCGCTGTCCTCAAGGTTTTTCACCCGGCGCCAGCACGGCGATGTGGTCAGGGAAACACGCTCGGCCAACTCCGCCACGGTTAGTCGCGCGTTTGCCTGGAGCGCGTTTAAAAGCGCCTTGTCAGTTCGATCCAGATTTACAGGCATTTTTTGCCTCAAAAAGTCGTTTTTATTGTTTTTATTGCCCATTCATTGGGTTTTATCAGCAAACTATGGAACGTTCGGTCGCGATTATAAGCATAGCATTGTAGGAAATAAGGAGCGTCCGACCATGAAAAATAAACACAATACGTTCGGCTTTTCCACACGTGCCATTCACCACGGCTACGACCCGCAAGACCACCACGGCGCCCTGGTGCCGCCGATTTACCTGTCTGCCACCTTCGCTTTTCCCACCGCCGAATACGGCGCCGCCTGTTTTGCCGGGGAAGAGCATGGGCACTTCTATACGCGCATTTCCAACCCGACCCTGGCCCTGCTGGAATCGCGCATGGCGACCCTGGAAAACGGCGAGGCTGCCGTGGCGTTCAGCTCCGGCATGGGTGCGATTGCCGCGACCTTCTGGACTCTGCTGCGCCCCGGTGACGAGATCATCGTCAGCCAGACGCTGTATGGCTGCACCTTCGCCCTGTTGCACCATGGCATCGGCGAGTTCGGCATCAAGGTGCGCCACGTCGACCTGACAGACCTGACTGCGTTGCGCGATGCGCTAAGCCCGGCAACCCGCATGATCTACTTCGAAACCCCAGCCAACCCCAACCTGCAACTGGTGGACATCGCCGCCGTCTGCGAAATCGCCCACAAACAGCCCGGCATCACCGTGGTGGTGGACAACACCTATTGCACGCCCTACCTGCAACGCCCGCTGGAGTTGGGCGCGGATGTGGTGGTGCACTCGGCGACCAAATACCTCAGCGGCCACGGCGACATCACCGCCGGTATTGCCGTCAGTAACCAGACGCTGGCCCAGCGGATTCGCCTGCAAGGCCTCAAGGACCTGACCGGCGCGGTGATGTCGCCCCAGGACGCCGCCCTGCTGATGCGTGGCCTCAAGACGTTGGCACTGCGCATGGACCGCCATTGCAGCAACGCCCACGCCATCGCCGAAGCCTTGCAGGCCCATCCGGCGGTGGAATGGGTGACCTATCCGGGCCTGCGCTCTTTCCCGCAATACGAACTGGCCGCGCGGCAAATGAAGTTGTCCGGCGGCATGATCGCCTTTGAACTCAAGGGTGGCCTCAGCACCGGTCGACGCTTCATGAACGCCCTGAAACTCTTCACCCGCGCAGTCAGTCTGGGGGATGCGGAGTCACTGGCCCAGCACCCGGCGAGCATGACCCACTCCACCTACACCCCCGAGCAACGCGCTCATCACGGCATATCCGAGGGGTTGGTGCGATTGTCGGTGGGGCTGGAAGATGTCGCGGACTTGTTGGCGGACGTTGAACAGGCGTTACGCGAATGCGCAGTGCAGAGCAAACCTCGATCCGCCAAACAAAGTGCTTACCTTGCGTAAGCGAATTGATCCAACAAACACCACAAACCATTGTGGGAGCGGGCTTGCTCGCGAAGGCGGTGTGCCAGTCGCTATATACAGTGACTGGCACACCGCCTTCGCGAGCAAGCCCGCTCCCACATTTTGATCTGCTTTTACGGGAGAGCAGGAATCAGCGCTTCTGCCTCGATTTCGATCAGCCATTGCGGCAACGACAAACCGCTGACGATGATCCACGAAGACGGCGGCGGATTCTGCGCAAAGCGCTCGCGCAAGGCCGCTGCGATTGGCTCCTGCTGATCACGGGCAGACTCGACGATATAAAGTCGCAACATGATCACATGGGCCAGTTCACCGCCCACTTCTGCCAAAACATTCTCGATGTTGTCGAGCGCCTTTGCGGTCTGCTCGGCAATGCCAGGGCCGACAGTTTTCTCATCCGCATCCACACCCACCTGGCCGGAAAGGAGGATCCGCCGACCATCGCGCACCTCGATGCCCTGGCTAAACCCGTATTGCAGTGAGTTGAACACCGTTGCAGGGTTAATGGTTTTTCGTTGCATGACGACTCCCTGTTTTCTGTAGGAAAACAAGGCTACCCCAAGGTCAAATGACGGGGCGGTGGAAGAGTGCCATTTTCAACATCCGGCAACATTTCCACCGCCACATCAGGCCTGCCCTAAGGCTTCACCCTCGCCACTCGCCACACTTTGTTCCCGACATCATCGGCCACTAATAACGCGCCCTGCTTGTCCAGGGTCACGCCCACCGGGCGGCCTTGGGCTTCGCCATCGGCATTCAGGAACTCGGTCAGGAAGTCCACAGGTGTGCCCGCAGGCTTGCCGTCGTCAAACGGGATAAACACCACCTTGTAGCCTGATTGCGGCTTGCGGTTCCACGAGCCGTGCTCACCGATAAACACCCCGCTGGCGAACTCCGCCGGCATGCCCCGCGCGTCGGAAAAGGTCAGGCCCAGAGGCGCAACGTGGTTGCCGAGGGCGTAGTCCGGCGCGATGGCCTTGGCGACTTTGTCCGGGCGCGGAGGTTGTACGCGTACGTCCACGTGGTTGCCGTAGTAACTCCAGGGCCAGCCGTAGAAAGCACCGTCCTGCACCGAGGTGAGGTAGTCGGGCACCAGGTCGCTGCCGATTTCGTCGCGTTCGTTGACCACGGTCCACAGTTGCGTCGAGCCAGGTTTCCACGCCAGCCCGTTGGGGTTGCGCAGGCCGCTGGCGAACAGGCGTTTCTCGCCGCTGGCGACATCCAGCTCCCAGATAGCCGCGCGGCCTTCCTCGGCCTCAAGGCCGTTTTCACCGACGTTACTGTTGGAACCCACGGTCACGTAGAGCTTGCTGCCTTCAGGGTTGGCCAGCAGGTTTTTGGTCCAGTGGTGGTTGATCCCGGCAGGCAGGTCGGTAACTTTTACCGGGGTGGCATCGGTGTGGGTTTGGCCCTCGGTATAGGGCACCTTGACCACCGCATCGGCGTTGGCGATAAACAGTTCATCACCCACGAGGGCCATGCCAAATGGCGACGTCAAGCCGCTGATGAACACGGTCTTGAGTTCGGCGTGGCCATCGCCGTCGGCATCGCGCAGCAACGTAATACGATCAGCACTGGGCGCATCGGCGCCCACCCGGCCCATCACCAGGCCCATGGCGGTACGGCGTGCCCAGGCCAGCAAACCGTCCCCACCATCAGTGGTGCCGTCAGGCTTGGGCGGGTGGTTACTCTCGGCAACCAACACATCGCCATTGGGCAGCGTGTAGACCCAACGCGGGTGGTCGAGGTCGTCGGCCAACGCCGTCACAGTGAAACCTGCGGGTGCCGTGGGCCGGGCAGTGCCGGACCAGCCAACGGCTTTGGAAACCTTAAGCGTGGGGAACAGAGAATTGACGGGGTCGGGCAATTGCGGGTTCGGCCCGACAGTGGCCTGGAATGGAATTTTGGAGGATTCACCACAAGCGCTGAGCGCAGCGACAGTGGTGATCAGGAGCGCGAAACGGCTCGGCACGTACATTCTTGGAACCTCTATTGGCGCAAAATCTCGACGAGTATGCGTCATGAGTCCGAACCAAACACGGCTTGTGGCGCAATTGTGTTTTAACCCTAAGGCACGAGTCCTGGTTTAAGGCCGCCAGGGCCCTAACGCGAGGCTATGGGGCGAAAATTCTTCGAACTGCCAACGCAGCGACAGCGCTGACGCGCGTCGAACCACCTGCTCCACGGTCACCGTCCACAGGCGTTCGGCCCCCGCAAACTCGGCAAGCAGTGGCCCTGAAAGAATCAGCTCGACACTCCCGACTATTTGCAGCACATCACCCGATTCGAAATCGACAAACAACAGCCCCGCCACCGGGTTAATCAGCAGATTGCCCAAGGTGTTGAAAAACGAATTACCGGTGAAATCAGGAATCGTCAGCACGTCGCCGTCGACCCGCACGAAGGCGGTGTTGCCTCCGCGGTGGGAGACGTCCACCGAACGCTTGCCCGCGTCGCTGTCCACGTAGCTTGCGACGAAGAACGTGTCGGCGTTGCGGATCACCGCCCGTGTCGCTTCATCCAGCTGATTGGAACGCTGTGCCACGCTGTCCAGCGAGCGCAAGCCCTGGCTGGCCGGATCGACCGCGCGCAATTGAATGTACTTGGGGCAATTGCCAAAGGTGTGCACCACGTCAACCGCAAAGCCCTGACTGTCGGCAGCACCAATCACCCCGTTCATGCGGTTGCGCCGTCGGGTGTTCAGGTCAATGCCCAGCACCCCCACTGCCGCACCCGTGCGCAACCCGGGCTTGGCCGGGTCACCCTCAGCAGGCAGGCTGGCGATGTGCAGCGCATGGGGGTCGGGCGACTGAACAAAGCCTGGTGAGCCTTCAAGCAAAGTGGCCCATGGCAGGCCCTGATCATCGACCGTACCCAGCAGCACATACGGCAACAGCTCATAGAATGACCGATGCTGTTCGGGCAGGTGATCACGGATGACTTTTGCACCGACCACTTCCATGCGTTCGGCCACACCGGCGCTTTGCTGCAACAGCCGCTCGCCGGCATGCCAAGGCGATACGGGGGACTCGTCCAGGTGATTCATGAGCATGACCTCGGTGGATGAAACGCTGGATGTTCACGCAATGCTGCCACGCTGAAGTCGACAAAACTGCGGACCCGCATCGACGCATTGCGCCCTTCGCGGTAGACCACATGCACCGGCAACGGCGGCGGTTCATGGGCCTCCAGCACTCGGCGCAAGCGACCACTGGCCAGGTGGTCGTGCACCGGGTAACTCAAGCAGCGCAGCAAACCCGCGCCGTGCAGCGCGGCATTGATTGCGCCCTGAACCGTGGCGCAACTGAGGCGCGCCCGCGCCTTGATGCTGGCGTGCCGGAAATCCCACTGCAGCCACTCCGGGTAAGCCTGGGTAGCGATCAGCCGATGCTGCTTGATGTCTTGCGGCCGCAGCGGTTCGCCCTGTGCCTGCAGGTAGCCGGGGCTGGCGCACACGATGCTGCGCACATGGCCGACGGGCCGTGCAATCAGCGAAGAACTGGGCAAGTCGCCGAACAGAATCGCGACGTCGACAGCCTCTTCGTTCCAGTTCGGATAACGATCGTGGTAATGCGCGAACAGCCGGACATCGGGAAACCGCTCAAGGTAATCGGCCAACACCGGGGCCATCACGTAACGGCTGAACAGCAGCGGAAACAGCACCGTGAGGTTGCCCTGGGCGTGCACATGCGCGCCGTTGGCGGCGGCCTCGGCGTGAGAAACAGCGTCGAGGATGCGCGCGCAATCGGCCATAAACACCGCACCGGCCTCGGTCAGGCTGATGCCCCGTGTGGTGCGCAGCAGCAGTTGCACCCGCAAGCGGGCTTCCAGCCGGGCAATCGCGCGAATCACGGTGGGGCCGGATACCTTCAGGCAGCGCGCGGCCGAGGCGAGGCTGGGCTGCCCGGACAACGCCCGGAACATCTGCATGTCGCGATAACGTTCCATCACACTGACCGCTTTATCGCAGGGTTGAGGGCCACATCCTGGCCCAGCCGACTGGCCAGGAAGTCGACGAAGGTACGGACCTTTGCCGGCACCCGGCTGCTTTTCTGGAACACCACATGGATCGGCAGTGCGGGGGGTTCGAAGCCCTCAAGAATGATTTCCAGCTCGCCGTCGCTTACATGGCTGGCCACCTGATAAGACAACACGCGGGTCACGCCCCAGCCCAGGCGCGCCAGGTTAATCGCCGCGTTATTGGCGGTGACCACAAGGCGCGGTTCGATGGCCACGCTCAGCGCCTGGCCCGCGTCCATAAACTGCCATTCACTCACCAGTTGGCTGGAAGAAGACGTGACAATGTTCGCCCCGCGCAGTTGCTCGGGGTGCAGTGGCCGGCCGTGGCGATCAAGGAAAGCCGGTGCCGCGCAGACCACACGCCGCACCTCGCCGACCTTGATTGCCTGCTGGCCGGCTTCCTGTAAATGGCCGATACGCACGGCCACATCGACGCCTTCGTCGGTCATGTTGACCACTCGGTCCACCAGCAAGGCATTGATGTTTACCTGCGCAAAACGGTCCAGGTAATCACCCAGGCTCGGCGCCACAAACAACTCGCCGAACAGTACCGGCGCGGTTACCGTCAACAGCCCGCCGGGGATGGAGTAACTGCCGGCAGCGGCTTCTTCCGCTTCATCCAGCTCAGCCAGGATGCGCCGGCAATCACTGAGATAACCCTGGCCCGCTTCGGTCAGGTGCAGGCTACGGGTGGTACGGGACAACAGTTGTGTGCCGATCCGCACTTCCATCGCGGCAATTGCGCGGGTCACGCTGGGGGGCGAGATTTTCAGGCGCCGGGCCGCAGCGGCAAAGCCCTGCTCTTCGGCGACTGCCAGGAAAATCTGCATTTCCTGAAAACGATCCATAGGTGCCCCCTCTTGATAGACAACCGGCATTACGCCTGCTGCAAACCCACCACCGTACGTTGCATGCCGACAAACCCCGGCAACGCCTCGATGCTTTCCAGCCAGGCACGAATGTGCGGGTAATCGGCCAGCGAAACGTTACCTTCCGGGGCGTGCGCGACGTAGGTGTAAAGCGCGATATCGGCAATGGTCGGTAGCTCGCCCGCCAGGAAATGGCTCTGCGCCAACTGTTGCTCCACAACCTTGAGCAAGGCATGGGAACGGCTGATCAGCGCATCAGCATCCAGGGCGGCGCCAAACACCGTGACCAATCGTGCCGCTGCCGGCCCCGCGTGCAGCGGCCCCGCCGCTACCGAAAGCCAACGCTGTACGTGGGCCTGGTCCTGGGGATCATTTGGCAGCCACTGGCCGTTACCGTAGCGGGTAGCCAGGTACACCAGAATGGCGTTGGAGTCGGCGAGCACCAAGCCGTTGTCATCAATCACCGGCACTTGGCCGAAACTGTTGAGATTGGCCAGGAACTCGGGGGTTTTATGTGCGCCTTGCTTGAGGTCGACAAGGATCAATTCAACGGGCAGCCCCAGCAGGGACAGCATCAGCTCGACCCGATGGGAATGGCCTGACAAGGGGTAACGGTACAGTTTGATCATCACAGGCTCCACGTTATGCCAAGGACTCGACCCGGTGATCGTGTCGATGACAGCCATCTTCCGCTGGTACGGCGATGAGCAGAATAGCCAGCTTTTACAATCCAGCATTTCACCGGGTGAAACAATCGGTGCGTGTTAAGCCAGGCGCGACGGGCGTTACCTGCGCTCTTGCAGCCGATACCGCAGGAACCGGTGCGCCGGGGAAAACAGCCGTCGATAGGTCAGCAACACCGCGCCCACCGTGCCCAACGCCGATGAGGCAGCAATCAGGAACATGATCACGATCTGGTAACGCACAGCATCCACCGGGCTTTCGCCCGCCAGCACCTGGCCGGTCATCATGCCTGGCAGGCTGACGATGCCTACGACAGTCATCTGGTTCAGCGTCGGGATCATTCCCGCCCTCACTGCCTGGCGTACGGCGACCTGCGCCGCTTCCCAGCGCGAGCCACCGAGGGCCAGGATCATCTCGATATTGCCGCGCCCGGAGGTCAGTTCCTGGGTCATGCGCTCAATCCCCAGGGACACGCCGGTCAGCGTATTGCCCAGGATCATCCCGAGGATCGGGATCGCGTACTGCGGTTCATACCAGGGATGAATCCGGATGATCGCGAACAAACCGACGGCCGTAACCAGCCACGAACTGCCCCACACCGACACGATGCTGTCGACCCGCTGGCCCGCATAGGTACGCCTGCCGCGCCCTGCTGCCGACAGGCCGGCAATCAAAGTCATCAGGCACATCAGCGGCAACACCACGTACCAGTAGGCGAACTCGAATACCCAGCCCAGCAGGTAACCGATGGCCAACAGCTGCACCACGGTGCGCACGGCGGCCCATAGCAGTTGGCGACCCAGGCCCAGGCGTAACAACAGGGAGAGTGCGCCGTTGATCAAGATCAGCGAGGCGGCGATGCTCAGGTCCAGTAGCGACAGGTCCTGGTAATTCATGGCTGCACCGCTGCGGTTAATACCCCGGCATCCATGTGCAAGTGGGTGCTGCTCATGCGTTGCGCCTGTTCATGGTCGTGGGATACCCAGATATAGGCATGTGCACTGGCGCTGTCGAACCAGGCGTTGATCAGCGCTTCGACGTCGCGAGAAGACGCGGGATCGAGCGCGGCGGTGGGTTCGTCCAGTAGCAGTACGTCGGGGTCCAGTTGCAGGGTGCGAATCAGTGAGACCACTTGCGATTCGCCGCCGGACAAATCTCCAGCGGTTTTCTTCAGGAAGTCCGTGGGTTTTCCCGCATGGGCCAGCAGCGCCTTGACGGCTTCCAGGTTGAAACTCAGGTGTTGCAGGGCTTTGAGGGTATAGGGAAAGCGCAGGTTGTCTTCCACCGTTCCTTCGATCAGCGCGGGGCGCTGGGAGAGGTAGCAGATACGGCTGCGGTATTCGGGGATTTTTGCGTTGGGGATGGGCTGGTTTTGCCAGAGGATTTGCCCTGAGGTGGGAGCGTCGAGCAAGGCCAGCGCCCTGAGGAATACGCTCTTTCCGGAGCCGGATGCGCCGGTGATGGAGACACGCTCGGCATGGTGCAACTGGAAGTCGGTGGGGTGAAGCAAGGGCGTCTGGCGGCGGTCGTCCATGCGCGTGAGGGCTTTGGTTTCTATGAGTGCGCTCATGGGCTGTGGGTGCATATCCGTTGTTTTGAAAGTGGATACCTGTGGCCGTCACTGAGTAGCGTCGGACCGAGCGTTATAGTCCAGCAGAAACTCTTCGGAGGCGACTTGATCTGCCAGGCTTCGAAGCAGCGTCGCTGAGGAATACCCCAACACCTCTTCTACCCGGCCATTGGCGTTGGCCCACAACCCCAGCGCCTGCCGAAGCAACTCGTGGCCCTTGGGTGTCAGCACGCAACGCTTGGTGCGCTTATCGAAAGCATCCGGGCGCAACTCGACAATACCGTCGCGAACCAGCGGTTTCATGGCATGGGTGAGCGCTGACATCAGGATCGCCAGGCGCCCCGCCAACTCCTGCAAAGTGGGGCCTTCCTGAACATCGGTGGACACCAGCCGGGTGATTTCCGCCAGCAGGGCCACCTGGGTCGCCTTCAACGAAATAGGCGCAAGGGCCTCGTCGTACAGTTGGGTAAGGCGCCTGGCGGCACGGCGCAAGGCGGTGTTGGTGCAGGCCAGGTCAGCCAGTTCGTAGGCTTGCACATCGGCATGGGGGGTTTGATCGTTTGGCATATTCGGCTCCTTCATGCCACTAGAATGATTGAGTACTAAACCATTGACAAGGGAAAAGCCCAAGCCTATAACTTGAGCCCTCAACAAAATTGGTTGAGCACTCATCTATTGGAGCGTTTCATGCCTACCACCCCTTCCCCTAAAGTTGCCCTCGTGACGGGCGCGTCCTCCGGCATTGGCGCGGTTTATGCTGATCGGCTGGCCGCTCGCGGTTATGACTTGATCCTCGTAGCTCGTCGTCAGGACCGGCTGGAGGCGCTGGCCGCGAAGATTACCGAGGCCCATGGTCGCAAGGTCGAAACCCTCGTCGCAGACCTGGTCAAACCTGATGATCTGGCCCGGGTGGAAAACATCCTCGCGAGCAACCCGGCGATCAGCCTGCTGGTGAATAACGCCGGCCTCGCCCGCCTTCACCCACTGGCCAAGGCCTCGGTCGAAGACTCCATGACCCAGATCGCGCTGAACATCACCGCCCTCACCCGCCTGACCCACGCAGCGCTGCCGGGCATGCTCTCGCGTAATCAAGGTGTGATCATCAACGTTGCTTCCGTGCTGGGCGTGCACTCCATGCCGGTTAGCTCGGTGTACAGCGGCACCAAGAGTTTTGTCCTGGCGTTCAGTCGCGGCCTGCAAGCCGAGCTGGCGCAGACCGGCGTGAAAGTACAGATCGTGTTGCCGGCGTCCACCGCGACCGAGATTTGGGATGAGTCGGGTATTCCACTGTCGGCGTTGCAGCAGGCGTCGATCATGACCACTGAAAATCTGGTGGACGCCGCGCTGGCCGGCTTGGACCAAGGGGAAACGATCACCTGGCCATCAGTGGCGGACGATTCGCTGTGGGATAAATACGATGCCGCGCGTGGCGCACTGTTTGCCGCCACGCAAACCGGCAAGCCTGCGCCTCGGTATGGGATTGTCTGAGGCCGACAGACGCGCGCCGGCCCAGGTTGGCCGGCGTTACATAGGCTTTCGCTACACAGATTCGACCGCTGCCCCCAACTGCAAAAGCGTGGCCGGCCCGGCGCGGAATGTCGGGTTGAGCTTGGCAGCAGCCTGCATGTGTGGCGCAACGCTGTGGGCATCGAGTGCCGCCCTGGATGCCCATGTCTCGATCAAGACGAAGGTATCGGCGTTACCCACGACAGGGTGCAGGTCATATTGAATGCACCCGCTTTCCGCCCTGACCAACGGCGCAAGTTTCTCGAACGCAGCCAACTGGTCCGCACCGCGGCCTGGCTGGGTATTGATGATGACGACAAGCCGGACTTCATCGGACATAAACCGCACCGTTATCGATAGTGAAGGGATCGCCACATTAAGTGATTACGCAGCACTGATGCAAAAAACCACACCGACCGTCCCACAGCCTTGCTCTGGCGCTTCGAAAAATCTATCAGTAAGCTGCTTTCAAAGAATCACTCCCCCCATTTGCAGCTGGCGATAACAACGTGATCGAAGTAACCGAAGTTTCCATTGCGCAGCTGCGTGCTGCACTCGAGTCCGGCCAGACCACCGCCGTTGAGCTGGTGCAGGCCTACCTTGCCAGGATCGATGCCTACGACGGCCCGAACACCGCCACCGCCCTGAATGCCGTGGTGGTTCATAACCCCGAAGCCCTCCAGGAAGCCCGGGCGTCCGATGCCCGACGGGCCAAAGGAGAAACCCTGGGGCCGCTGGATGGTATTCCTTACACGGCCAAGGACAGCTATTTGGTCAAAGGCCTGACTGCCGCGTCCGGCAGCCCCGCTTTCGCGAACCTGACCGCTTATCGCGATGCCTTCACCATTGAAAGGCTGCGAGCTGGCGGCGCCATCTGCCTGGGCAAGACCAATATGCCGCCGATGGCCAACGGCGGTATGCAGCGCGGTGTCTATGGCCGGGCAGAGAGCCCCTACAACGCCAATTACCTGACTGCACCGTTCGCCTCCGGCTCGTCGAACGGTGCCGGCACTGCTACCGCGGCCAGCTTCGCGGCATTCGGCCTGGCTGAAGAAACCTGGTCGAGCGGACGCGGTCCGGCCTCCAACAATGGCTTGTGTGCCTACACCCCTTCCCGTGGCGTGATCTCGGTGCGCGGCAACTGGCCGTTGACCCCGACGATGGACGTGGTCGTGCCCTTCGCGCGGACCATGGCCGACCTGCTTGAAGTTCTCGACGTAGTCGTCGCCGAAGACCCCGATACACGCGGCGACCTGTGGCGCCTGCAACCCTGGGTGCCGATTCCGAGCGTCGCCTCGGTGCGCCCCGCCGCGTATGGCGACCTCGCCGCCGGCAGCGATGCGCTCGCCGGTAAACGCTTCGGCGTGCCGCGCATGTACATCAACGCCGACCCCGAGGCCGGCACCAGCGAGGCGCCGGGAATCGGCGGGCCAACGGGCCAGCGCATCAACACCCGCACCTCGGTGATTGCGCTCTGGGAATCGGCACGCAAGGCGCTCGAAGCCGCGGGTGCCGAAGTGATCGAGGTCGACTTCCCGCTGGTTTCCAATTGCGAGGGCGACCGTCCCGGTGCACCCACGGTGTTTACCCGAGGCCTGGTGTCCAAGGAGTTCCTGCACCACGAGCTGTGGGACCTCTCGGCGTGGGCCTTCGATGACTTCCTGCGGGCCAACGGCGACCCCACATTGAACCGCCTGGTGGACGTCGACGGGCCAAAGATTTTCCCTCACGACCCCGGCACCCTGCCCAACCGCGAAGACGACCTGGCCGCTGGCATGGACGAGTACGTGCGGATGGCCGAGCGCGGTATCACCCCGTGGAACGAAATCAGCACATTGCCGGACGGCCTGCGCGGGCTTGAACAAACACGGTGTATCGACCTTGAGGAGTGGATGGATCGGCTGGGCCTCGACGCGGTGATCTTCCCCACCGTCGCTGATGTGGGGCCAGCGGATGCCGACGTCAATCCGCAGTCGGCGGATATCGCCTGGAGCAACGGAGTGTGGGTCGCCAACGGCAACCTTGCCATTCGCCACCTGGGTGTGCCGACCGTCACCGTACCAATGGGTGTGATGGCCGATATCGGCATGCCCGTCGGGCTGACCTTCGCCGGGCGTGCTTATGACGACTCGGCGCTGTTGCGCCTGGCTTCGGCGTTTGAATCGACCGGGAGCAAACGCCTGGTGCCGCCGCGCACTCCGGGGTTAGTGGCAGGCAAATAGGCCCCCTCACCTGTAGGAGCGAGCTTGCTCGCGAAAAACGCAAAGACACCGCGTTAATTCAGGACGCCAGCGTTATCGTTGACGTCCTTCACGAGCAAGCTCGCTCCTACAGTGGGGTGCCTTCACCTTCCAGGGATCGTTAGAAGTTCATGCCATAGCTATTCGCCAAGGCTTTCAAGCCACCGGCATAGCCTTGACCCACGGCACGAAATTTCCACTCGCCGCTGCTGCGGTATAACTCGGCAAAGACCATCGCGGTTTCAGTGGACGCATCTTCCGCCAGGTCATAGCGCACTACTTCAGCGCCAGTGATTTCATTGACGACACGGATAAACGAACCGCCCACCTGGCCAAAGTTCTGTTTGCGCATTTCGGCATCGTGGATGTTGACTATGAACACCACTTTGTCGACGTCAACCGGAACGCGGCTCAGATCAACCTTGAGCACTTCATCATCCCCGTCGCCAGCGCCCGTACGGTTGTCACCCGTGTGCTCGACCGAACCGTCAGAGCTCTTGAGTTGGTTATAGAAGATGAAGTCTTCTTGATTGCGGATTTTGCCGTCTGCTCCCAGCAACAGCGCGCTCGCGTCCAAGTCAAACTCGGTACCATCGGTGGAGCGAGGGTCCCAGCCCAGGCCCAGCAGAATTTTGGTCAGGGTTGGATCAGTTTTTGAAAGGGACAGGTTGCCGCCCTTTTGGAGAGTCAGTGCCATGGTTAATGCTCCTTTGATTGATTGGTTTACTCGGGTTTTGCGGGTTGAGTGTCGACAGGCCCAGGGAAGATCCAGCTCGCAACAACGCCGATCACCAGCACGACCATCACGATCATCAGGCTGGTGTTGGCGTCAATGGTGTAGCCGTGCTGGAACATGTGATCCGTCGCATTCAGGCCAAGCTTGAGTGCGATGAAAAACAGCAAGGCAATCACCGATTTTTCCAGGTGAACCAGATACCGTTTCAACGCTTCAAGCACGAAGTACATGGTGCGCAGGCCCAAAATCGCGAACAGCATGGCCGAGTAGACGATCAGGGGCTCACGGCTCACGGCGATCACCGCCGGCACGGAATCGAATGCGAACAACACGTCAGACACTTCGACGACCACCAGGCAAAGGAACAGTGGCGTCGCGAACAATGTGCCCTTCGTCGCTAACGTCATGCCCTGGTTTTCCGGCTTGCCCAGCTCGGCCTGAAGGCACTTGCGCGTTACAAAGAAATGATTGCCGTAGAGTTTTGGCCAGACTGGAAACAGCTTCTGTGCGAAGCGATAGGCCATGTGCTTGGAGTAATCCTCTTGCTCATCACCGCCACCGCCGCTGCGCAACATCATGACGGCGGTCCAGGCGACAATCACCGCGAAGACAATCTCCACCCATGGGCCCAAGGCCAGGAGGCCGGTACCGATGGCAACGAACACGCCCCGGAACACGATGGCGCCGATGATGCCCCAGTACAGCACGCGGTGGCGCAGGCTATCGGGCACTTTGAACCAGGCGAAGATCGCCATGAACACAAACAGGTTGTCCACGCTCAGGACTTTTTCCAGCGCATAACCGGTGACGAACAGGCTTGCGGTTTGCGGACCATGTTGCACGTACAGAAAGCCTGCAAACGCTAACGAGATGGCAACCCAGAACACCGACCAGATCGAGGCATTGGTCAGTGACACAGGTTTTTCACCACGGTGAGTGACCATGTCCAGGAGAAGTGCGCCCAGCGCGATCCCCACGAATACCGCCATGGTCAACGGCGGGAATCCGATTTCAGTAGCTTCCACAGTGCAGCCCCTTTAAGTTCAAAATCAGCTGGGTTCAAGCCCGGCTCAATGCGGATCAAACGGGGAGGCCACAAGCCTCGCCGCCTTGTTTATTTGGAGCCGGACGTCCAGCGCATGCCCCAACCGTAAGCTTTGTCCATCGCCGAGTGGCCACGGTGAAAGTCGACACGCCGGGACACCTGGACGGCACCGTCGACGTTTTCCAGCAAGGCAATTGCGCAACTGCCGTGCTGCCCTCCCTCATCATTCAGGCGCACCTCGATGTCTGGCTGACCAGGGATGTGGAGGGTCACGACGCCATCGGTCTCCTTCCAGTTCGGGGCTCCTTCATAGATGAAGGCGTACACCAGAATCCGCCGAATCTCACCCCATTGGGCGCCGTTGATATGCAACCACTCGCCACCTGCAACCGTGCCGGTGCGGTCGTCACCCATCAGTTGGATATAGGGCGCTTGCTTGAGGCTGCCGAACGCCTCACCCAAGGCCTGTACGACGCCCTTTCTTCCGTCGTGAAGCTCGTAGAGGCAGCCCAAGTCGAGGTCGATGGACTTACTGCGACTGAACAAACCGCCCCCGCCGCTACTGCCTTTGTTCCAATTCAAATTGACCTTGATTTCGCCGAAGCCGGCAGCACTTTTCTCAAGGCTGATGGAGGATCGAGCCTTGTCCAGCGTGACTTTGCTAAGACTGATCGAGGTTTTTGCAGCAGCCTGTGGTGCCGCTGGAGGCGGTATCAGGGCCGGAGCCGGCGCGGCAACCTCAATCCCGAAATGCCTGGCCAAAGGTTCCAGGCCGCCGGCAAAACCCTGGGCCACGCAACGAAATTTCCACTGCCCCTGACGACGGTAGAACTCGCCCAGGATCAGCGCGGTTTCCTGCATGCCACGGGTCGGCAGTTGGGCTTCGATCCCGCCAGTCAATTTCACCGACATCTGTGCGACGCGATCAAAGCAGGCCTTGTTCTCATGGATAGTGGCGGTCAACGCGACTTTCTCCACAGCCGGCTCCAGCCCGTTCAAGTCCACGGTAAACACCGCGTGGCCCGTCGATGAGTCGGTCATTTGCACGCAACCACCCAGCACACTGGACTGGCCGTAGAAACACATGTCGCCATCACCTCGCACTTTTCCGGAGGCGCCAAGCACAAAGGCCGAGACGTCAATATCTGCACCGGGAATCGGCGAATAGTGGATGTCGATGCGCAGTTGGCCGTTGGCAACGGATGCGTTCGCGCCCGGTACGAGGGTCGTCATCAGCGCACCGCCTGAGCTGCCAGGCTCACCAGATCTTCGGCGCTACGCCCATTGGTGAACTTGCCAATGGCCTTGAACTCCCAACCACCATTGCTGCGCGACAGGCTGGCCATGACGATGCCGGTATGAGCGCCACGCTCCGACAGATTGAAGCGCGCGATTTCGGTGCCCTTGGCGGCGTCGACGATTCGGCAGTAGGCGTTTTCAACCTTTTCAAAGTTCTGCCCGGTGAAACTGTTTACGGTGAACACCAGGTACTCAACCGCTGCCGGTAAGCGCTGAAGGTTGACCTGAATGCTTTCATCGTCACCGTCACCTTCGCCGGTGCGGTTGTCTCCTGAGTGGGTAATTGATCCGTCGTGAGACGCGAGTTGACGAAACCAGACCAGGTCAACCGGTTGCAAGTGGGCGTCAAAGAGGATGCAGGACGCATCAAGGTCAATGTCGCCGCCATTGCCCATCAGCTTGCCGAAAAAACCTGTTTTCACCGGGTCCCACCCCAGACCCAGGCTGATAGTCGTCAGCCCGCCCCCAGCCGTTTTTTCCAAAGAGATCGATTGGTTTTTACTCAGGGTAAGTGCCATCTGTACGCTCCGTGTGGATCTTGAAAGTTGTTTGCTCAATCATCAGTCGCCTTCTATCAATCGAGCTGGCGCCTGCTCTTTATCCACTTGCGCGTGCCGTACCCCGTGCCACTGCGCGCGCGCGAGAATTCCGGTCGCCCACTTGAAATGCGTCGCCGGCTCACACATCACGTTGTTGTGTTTGAACACCGCCGGGGCCTGTTCGCTGACAATCAACTTCGCGCTGTTCAGGTCGTCAAAGCTCACACGCAGCGTGTCCTGGATGATGCTGATCTGGCTCGGATGGATGGCCGTCTTGCCCACCAGGCCATGGGCAATATCCAGTTCGAGTTCTTGTTTGAGCAGCAACGGTGTGGCCAATTGCTCAAATACCGGTGCAGTGAGCGCAAAGCCTTGAGAACCCATAACCCCGGCCAACATCGCGATCACATAACTCATCGGCGTGCTGTAAAGCGTGGTCCCCGTGTTGCGTCGCAGGCCCAGGCATCCCATCAAGTCGTTACCACCAATACGCAAGGCAATGATTCGGTGGCCGAGATTGGCCCTGAGTGCGAAGCCCAATTCGACCATCGCGCCGGGATTGAAGACGTCGGATGTCTCCAGGGTCGGCATTAGAAAGAGCTCGGGATCAGTCACCGCGTGCTCCCATGCGCCCAAATTGCTCAAGGTCAATTTTGGGACGACGAAGCCATCGACATGCATCATCAGCGGCCAATCGTTGAGTACCGCCGCCATCTGGGAATCGCGCGGACGAACGAACAGCAGCGGGCCATCAGCCGGGCGACCACCGCGAACGTCGATGGCCGAGAGCAAGGCGCGCAAGTTGCGCAATGCCGTGTCGACATAGATGTCTGCCACGGCGTCTTCCAGGCACACCACCAGCGACCGCAACTCTGGCAGCTTGGTACGAAATACCAATTCCAGCAGGTCGGCACGCGTGGCCGGCATATAAAGCGTGGCACCCAGCGCATAGGGAGAAAGGGCTGCCATCAACGCATGCCCCGAATGATCGTGACCGCCCGGTAGGGTCCCAACTGCGACCCCATCTCCTCGACACGCACACCGGCACGCTCGCTGAGGTGCATCAGTAGCTGGACGTCACTGTCGTTGCGGTCCTGTACCAGGACGTGCTCAGGCACGCGACGCAATACCGCGCGCGTGGCTTCCGCGATGCCAGGTTTGACCTGGTTCAACCCAGCGACGGAAAAGTGTGCGGCCAGCGAGTCGACCACATACGACGCCGCGCTGTGCAATTCAATGCGCTGAGCATCGGTCCAGGGCGTCGCCTGGGCCACCCGTGCCAATGCCTTGCGCCGGGTGTCGATATCGGCAATGAACTCACGGCTGACATCATGCTCACGCAAGCCCTCATAGACGACACAGCCGTGCAGCCCACCGTTGGAAGGCCAGATAGAGCGTGAAACCAGGCCGGAGACGGTGGCGCCAAGAATCCCCGACGGAATCAACCAGTCCTCGGCCGACGCCGCCAGCCAGGCCCAGCCTCCGGGATCGGCGAGCACGACCAATCGAGGTTCTGCCGGGAACCGGGTGTCTGCGCGGAGGCTGCGTTTGATCTCGCCGCTGATGGCTCCCTTGCCGGTCCAGCCGTCGACAAACACGATGCTTTCAGCACCATGCGCCTGGATGATCGCTTCAAGCGCCACCCTGTCGATACCGCGATCACGAACGATGCTGATGCCGTAGTGCCAGACGTCCCTACCCATCTCGCTCAACGCTCGTCGCAACAGCACACCCAGCGGCAAACCAGCGCGTACAAACGACACCAGCACGATAGACGCTGCGCTGCTGGCTCGATTCAACGCCAGCGCCAGGGCCTGAACATCCATGGCCATGCGCGTGCCGTTTTGTGCAAGCGCCTGGGTATAAAACCCGTGGTGGATCCCGGTCGGCGCACGCTCAAGGCCGATCATTTCGGAGTAATGTTTTTGCCTGGACTGAATCAGCCACTCTTTTTCCTCCGCCTGAGTGACATCCATCTGCACAGGCTGAAGCAGAAAGTGAACATCATCGGTTGCATAGCTACCGCTGCCCACCGTCTTTAAATTGGAAAGTGCATCAGCCATTGACCACCCCGCTCAATAGCCTGGCCAGTTGGCTGTGTGACGGGGTCGCCCACAGATGGCACTCACCCATGAACCCGAGGTCGGTAATGCTGTCGCCAAAACCCAGCACCGGGCGCTCGCCATTGGTTTGGCGATCTCGACGCAGCCACTCCTGAACGGCTATCCGCTTGGAAAGCCCCAGGGGCAAAAATGCCAGGTTGTTGCTGTTGGCATGAACGTGCATGCCCTCCAGCAAACCCCGGGCCTGGACTTCGGCCAGCACGGTTGCCAACACGTCATCGTGGGTTTCGTTGTGTTTGGTGACGACGTAGTTGTGCAGGCCCTGCTCTTGCACAACCCATCCACGCAGTGAAATCCCAAGCGCCTTGCCGATTGCCAGCGTCGCCTGGCTCAGATCGGGAAGGCGCTGTTGAAAGCTGTCGAGAACTTCGTGCATGCGGGCTTGCCAGTCCTGGTCGTGCTTGCCATCTGGATCGAGAATCGCGCCGCCGTGAGAGCAAATAGCGCCGTGGGCAAACGGCAATTGCACTCGGCTGTAAGCCTCGACGCTGCGGGCCGTGACCGGCACAACATCCACCGATGAAAACAGCCACTGGGCCAAAGATTGCTGGGCGGCGCTCATGTAGCCATTCGGCTGCCCGTCCACATCAAGGGTCGCCACATAACGTGGCGTGCCTTCAGGCATCTTGCGTGCGGTCTGGAAAAGGGTGTCGTCCAGGTCGACCAATGCCAGCGGGCGACTATTCATCGACAACCACCTGGGCATTCAGCGCTGCGACCAGGCTCGCGCAGACCGCCTGGGCAGGCGTTTCAGAGCAGATCAACACCCGGTCAAACTGGCCGGGACGCACGTTGTAGAGAAAGTTGGGAATGCCCAGGCCGTAATTGTCCGAAAACGACAATGCATGTTCGATGGCGTGCCCAGGCGCAATCGGCGAGCGACTGGTGGCACTGAAATACACCTGCGCTCCAGCGCGTTCAAGACGCTCGGCAAGCAGGAACGGCCGCCAGACAAATTCGCCGGTCCCCACTACGAGTATTCGCTCACTTGGCTCGACGAGCATTCCCGGGGCGAGGGTGTCTTCCACCATGCGCACACCCAGACGGCCCCAGTCATTTCGCGGCGACAGTGGCCACGCTCCCGTAGCAATGATTTCTACAGAAGGCATAAGCGGCAAAGGCGCCTGCATGTCCTGGACAAAACGATACGAGCCTTGCAACAGAGAAACCTGTTGGGCGCACGGGCCGATGGATTTTCGCACTGCGCCACCCGACCAATCCGTCAGTACACAGGTCACCACCCGCTCCAACTGGGCCAATCCCGCGTCAACCAGGGCGCGATGCAAATTGATGAACGTCGTGCCGGTCGAGGCCTCGTCGTCCACCAGCACCAGGGAGCGGGCGTTAAGCATCAATTCCTGCAGATCACCATCGAGCGGCAGGTGCACCAGATGTGCGCTGGCGTGGCTGTGTTCTTCTTCAAACCTGGCGAAAACAGCCGTTCCGGTTGGATGGCGCGTACTGACTATGTAGGCGGTGTCTGTACGGTCGGCGCCGTAGGCTCGATGAACGCCGGCACCCAGCCCGACTGCTGTTTCGGCCATGCCGATGAACAGGACAGGGCCAGGCAAGTCCCGTGGAATGTGTGCAGCCAGTTTTTCGAAACTGGCGTTCATCACCTGCGGTCGCGCTGGAATATGCCGCCCGAGTACTTTGGACACAAACAGGAACGCCCGCTTTGGGTTACGGCGTTCAGCAACACCAAATAACGCATCAGCCTCAATGAGTGACTCATCAACGTTGACATCAAGTCGCCCACGAACAAGTTGCGCGCTGAACGTTTTTGTTGTTGAGCTACTGCCCATGAACGACAACCCCTAAGTCGCAGAAGCCCTGGATGAGAGCGACCTTGCGTGATTTAAAATCAAATGTGCGACGAACTATTCGTTGGCGCAGAAGACTGAACACTTCCAACTGCCAGCGCTGTAGTAGAAATCCCAAATAGGCTTCTTGCACTTGCACGGAAAGTTTGAAAAACCCTGCGATTAACAAAGCCTCAATGGCGAAGCCGCGGCGCCAGACTACGGGCTTACGCAGCCCTCAAGACAACACATTTTTCCTACACGAAAACTTCCGGAGTCTGATTTACAAATCAAAAAATTAAATCCAGCGACAAAAGTAAAATACATTTCTGAATTCAATTAAAAGATGCGGGACCCGCTTAGTGGAGGAGACCTTACTCAAACAAACGGCACATGCCTACTGTCCGTTCGGCTAGGTATTAAGTCGCAAGCGTTTATTTCGGCGGCCGTACAAGGTGATGTTCTGAAGGAAGTTGCGCACTTGGCAGCGCAAAAAATTATTGCACCGGCAAAAAGTTCATTAGTAACAAACTTTGTGCGTAGTTGAGACCCACGCGTCGGTAACGCTCATCGAGCAATTGGGCCAACAGGTCAAGGCGCGCGACGATCTTGCCGAACTCCACGGCGAAACTCAGGTTGCTGGCCTCCTCCGATATCTCATTGGAGAACAGCAGCAACGATCCGTTGGCATCCTGGCGCTGGCTGAGCAGCCAGGTCGCCTTTTCGATGTTACGTGCGGCGTTGCTGACAAACTGCGGATTGATCGAGTCCGTCATATAGAACTCGGTGCGCCCACCGTGTGCCGTCACGAGCATGCTGCCGATCGCGTAGATAAACGCCCCGACCCGATCGCCGCGAAACTCAGGGCTCAAGGAATAGCTCAGCGCCTCCAGATCGCGACGCTGCCCGAGGGCGGGCAATGGTTGACGACTTTCGATAGCCTTGCGTATTTCCCGTGCCGCAGTCACAGCATCCAGATAACCCGATTGGCGCCACTGGTTGGGGTTGCGCAGGTAGAGTTTGTTCATCAGCAAATACAGGCTTTGCAGATTGTCGTGCATGCCGAGGGTTGCCATGCGATCAACGCTGGTCTGGAAAAACTCGTCAGGCTTGCCTTCACTGAACTGCCGGGCGATATCGCGCCCCTGCTGCTGGCTGCAACCGCTGGCACAGAGCATGAGCGCGGCAGCCAATACCAGCGGGCGACGCCTCCATCGAGTAAAAAAAGCAGGTAACTTGCGATCCATCGGCACCGAGTCTGGTTCTTCTGGCCACGTCGCAAATGAGTGTGGCCGGGACAACCATAGATCGAGAAAAGCCAAAAAAGTGCGATTGATCAGGAATCGGGATGTTCGCTCGCCACCGAGTCGGCGGCATCCACATCCGTCATGTCTTCCTCCAGAGGCGCTTCGTCATCCGGTGGCAGCGGGACCTGCGCTTCATCGCGCTTGGGGTCATGGCCAGTTTCGTTGTCCGTATCGCGCGTCACACCCTGCTGGGATTGGTTTCCAGGGGCTTTTTCATCAATGTCCATGCTGACTCTCCGTTCTGACGCACGGGTTGTCCGTGCTTAAACATGAGAAGCAGCAGAAAGTTGTGAGTGCCGAGTATTGGACGAACGGCTCGATTTGAAGTGATGTCTTACAGCGTTTTCCCGTTTCACATCCCTTTCACAGTTGAGCGCCTATGGTTATCCCAGCTCCTAGTGAAAACCTTTTAAGCCCGCACTCCCCATCGCGGGCTTTTCTTTGTCTGCGATAATTGCCGAGGTTGTGCGCAATAAAAATACAAGCGTGGCTTAAGGCGTGTAGCCGCGACAGAAGATGTCGCAAAACATCACGCACCGGGGAGGCAGGTGCTTAAGTTGAACGCTGGGGCACGCACGCGCAGCGATGGGTTTGCGGCCCTGATGCTTGCGTATTTCTACCTTGCCACAGGAGACAGTACCGCCATGCCTCGTCGCCCCAACATCGTGATTCTGATGGTTGACCAACTGGGCGCCGGCGCCCTGCCCGCCTACGGGCATCCCGTGGTCAAGTCACCGAACATCGACGCGCTGGCCCAAAACGGCGCCGTGTTCGAGAACTGCTACACCAACTTCCCGCTGTGCGCACCCGCCCGCCTGGCGTTCATGAGCGGCAAGCTGTGTTCATCGATTGGTGCCTGGGACAACGCAGCCCAACTGCCGCAAGACGTCCCGACCTTCGCCCACTACCTGCGCGCCCAGGGCTACCGCACCTGCCTGGCGGGCAAGATGCATTTCATCGGCGCCGACCAACTGCACGGTTTCGAAGAGCGGGTGACCACTGATATCTGCCCGTCTGACTTCAACTGGACGGCCGACTGGGACGACCCCTGGCGCACCATGGATTGGTTCCACAGCATGGATAACGTGCGCGGCTCCGGCATCGCAGAGCGCTCGCTGCAACAGGATTTCGACGAGGAAGTCTCGTTCTTCGCCACGCGCAAATTGTTCGATTGGGCGCGGGAGCCAGACGACCGCCCCTTCCTCCTGGTCTCCTCGTTCACCCACCCCCACGACCCCTACGTCACGCCACGGCGCTTCTGGGACCTGTACCGCGATGATGAGATCGACTTGCCACGCGTACCCTTCATTGAGCCCGATAAGCGCGATGCCCACAGCCGCCGACTGTGGGAGCAATACGATCGCGGTGAACTAAAGATCACCGAAGAGGATATTTTGCGCGCCCGACATGCCTATTACGGCAGCATTTCCTATGTCGACGAGCGCATTGGCGAGGTGATGGAAGCCCTGAAACGCACGAACATGCTCGACAACACCGTGGTCATCCTGTGTGCCGACCACGGCGACATGCTCGGTGAGCGCGGGCTCTGGTACAAAATGAGCTTTTACGACTGGTCATCGAGAATTCCGCTGATCATGTGCGGCCCAATGGTGCCGCAGGGGCTGCGGGTAAAATCCAACTGCAGCCTGATTGATATCCTGCCGACCCTGGTCGAACTCGCAGCGGGCAGCGACTGGGACGGCTACCCCGACCAACCCGACGGCCACAGCCTGCTGCCGTTGCTGAAAGACGAAGACCCGGACAGGGTCGCAATCAGCGAGCTGTTTTCCGAAGGCGTCGCCGCCCCCTACATCATGCTTCGCAAGGGCCGCTACAAGTTCACCTTCGTCGAGCACGACGGCGCCCAGTTGTTCGATATGGAGGCAGACCCCGACGAGCTTCACGACCTGGCGGGCCTTGCAGAACATGCTGAATTACTCGCTTCGTTCCTCGAAGAACTGCACGCGCGCTGGAACCTGGATGAGCTCAAGGCCGATATCCACAACAGCCAGCGCCGTCGCCGGTTCGTCTACCAGGCGCTGGCAACCGGCCGCGTGGTTCCTTGGGATTTCCAGCCCAGGGAGGACGCCTCCACGCGCTATTACCGGGGCACGAACTCCTACCATGACGCCGAGGCACGCGACCTGCTTCGCGCACCGATTGTGAAGTCGTGAACACGTCCTGTGGGAGTGATGACCGATGAATCTGCTCAACCGTTACGCCCTGATGACCGGCTTGTGTTTCAGCGTGTCCTGCGCCTACGCCGACGAGCCACAAACTTGCCAGGCCGTGCGTTTCGCCGATGTCGGCTGGACCGACATCGCCGCCACCACAGCCCTCGCGTCCGTGGTGTTCTCCGGCCTGGATTACAAGCCTCAGAAAACCAGCGCCTCAGTGCAGATCGCCATGGGCGGCTTGAAGTCGAAGGAAGTGGACGTGTTCCTCGGGTACTGGCGACCGGCGCTGGATGCCGTTGCCAAGCCCCTCATCGACGCTGGCGACGTGCATGTGGTGGAAACGCCGAACCTGACCGGCGCGAAGTTCACCCTGGCCGTGCCGGCGTACGCCTACGAAGGCGGCTTGCGCACGTTTGCGGACCTGCATAAATACGCCGATAAGCTCAACCACAAGATCTATGGCATCGGCTCCGGCGGCGCCGGCAATTTGATCATCCAGAAGATGATCGACCAGAACCAATTCGAGCTGAAGAACTTCAACCTGATCGGCTCGAGCGAAGCCGGCATGCTGGTGGAAGTCAACCGTGCCGAGCGCCGCAATCAATGGATCGTGTTCCTGGGTTGGGAGCCGCACCCGATGAACCTGAAGTTCGACATGCGTTATCTCAGTGGCGCAGACGACACGTTCGGTCCGGACTACGGCGCGGCCACCGTCTACACCATGACCCGTTCCGACTTCACCAGCCGCTGCCCGAATGCGGCCCGGTTGGTGTCAAACCTGCGATTCGACACCCACATGGAAAACCAGCTGATGCAGGCCATCATGGATAACCGCCAGGCGCCGGAAAAGGCCGCCACGCGGTGGCTGCAAAAGAACCGCAGCGTGTTGGATACCTGGCTCGCCGGCGTGAATACCCTGGACGGCAAGCCGGCATTACCGGCCATGAACGCTTACCTGGATAAGGCCGCTCCCTGAGCGCATACGTATCGACACATTTCTTGTAAAGGGGCGCCTAAGTTCAAAGTCAAAAGCAAGAGCACGGCGGCCTGAAAGCCGACCTGAGTGGTAGAAGCGGATCAACAGCAGATCAAGTGCGGGAATCGATTTCTCTGTAAGCACTGGCTCTTCTGTCGAAACTGGGTCTCTGTGGGAGCGGGCTTGCCTGCGATGCAGACAACTCGGTGTACCTGAAAAAAACACATTCCAAATGTGGGAGCGGGCTTGCTCGCGAATGCGGTGGGTCAGTCATGCATATATCAACTGACACACCGCATTCGCGAGCAAGCCCGCTCCCACAGTTTGATCCAGTTCATTCAGGTAGGCAGTGGTGAGGCCATCGCAGGCAAGCCAGCTCCCACAGAAGAGCCGGTGCCCACATTGGACCGCATTGGCTTTTGATTTTTTCGCTTTTGCTTCACACCACTCAGGTCGGCTTTCAGGCCGCCGTGCTCTTGCTTTTGATCTTAGGCGCCCCGTTAAACCACGCTGGCCGAACGCAGGCTTTGGAGCGTGGGTAACCTGGCAGGACGCCAGGTTAGCCGCGCTGGGCCAAGGATGGCCCATCGCGGCGGCCCACGATCCAAAGCCTGCGTGAGGGCACACCGAGCCCAAGCGAGGTGCCGAGTGGTGGGGCAAGAGCGTTTTGCTTACTTTTGCGCTCTATCAAAAGTGAGCCGCCGTAAGGGCGGAACCAATATCAGCCCCGAACAAACCAACGGATCTGCACCCAAACCGAGCCCAACACCCGCCCCGCACAGATGTGCAGGATACCTATGCCCCAGGTATGAGGTATGCCCCAAGCAACCATCCTTCAGGACTCAGCCAGCAATACGCACGCTGTCAGCGGCCTTTTTGCGATAGGTCGTCCAGTAAACGGCAGCAAGATAGGCCAACCAGCCAGCCCCTGCGATAACCCCCAACCGTGTGTCTTCCACATAACACATGACCCCAAGCACGAAGATCATGAACGCAATCGTCACGTAGTTGCTCATTGGCCACCACGGCATTTTGAAGGTGTTGCCCTGCAACTGCGCCGGACTCAGGGTGCGACGGAATTTCAGTTGCGCCACCAGGATAATGATCCAGGTGGTGATGTTCCCGGTGGCCGCAACGGCCGTCAGCCAGATGAACACTTTCGCCGGTGCCAGGTAATTCAACACCACCCCGACCGCCAATATCGCCAAGGTCATGATCAGCGCTCGACGAGGCACACCTTGCACGGTGGTCTTGCCAAAAAATGCAGGCGCCTGCTTTTGCTCAGTCAGGTTCATCAACATCCGGCCGGTGCTGTAGATGCCGCCATTACACGAAGACAGCGCAGCCGTAATCACCACAAAGTTAATGATGCCAGCAGCGGACTTGATGCCCAGGCTCTCGAACGTACTGACGAATGGGCTGCCTGAACCTGCGGCAGTCCATGGGTAGATCGACAGGATCACGAAGATCGCCCCCACGTAGAACAACAGGATGCGCCACGGCACCGAGTTGATCGCCTGGGGAATGGTCTTTTCCGGATCCTTCGCCTCGCCAGCGGTCAACCCGATGATTTCAATCCCGCCATAGGCAAACATCACCATCTGGAACGCCAGCAGCACACCGACGACGCCGTTTGGCATGAACCCGCCATGGGTCCACAAGTTGCTGATCCCGATCGCTTCCCCACCATTGCCGATGCCCCACACGATCATCCCCAGCCCGGCAACGATCAGAACAATGATGGTGACGACCTTGATCAGCGAGAACCAGAATTCGAACTCGCCGAACACCTTCACCGACAGCAGGTTGATGGCGATCATGCTCATCAGCGAGGCCATCGCCCAAATCCAGGGTGAGACGGTGGGAAACCACAGCCCCATGTAGATCGCGACGGCGGTGATCTCCGCCAGGCAGGTAATGATCCACAGAAACCAGTAGTTCCAGCCGGTGATAAACCCCGCCATAGGCCCCAGGTAATCATGGGCATAGCGGCTGAAAGAACCCGCCACGGGATTGTGTACGCACATCTCGCCCAGGGCGCGCATCACGAAGTAAATGGCGATGCCCGCAATCAGGTAGGCAAGCATGACGGCGGGGCCCGCCAGCTTGATCGCGGACGACGAACCAAGGAACAAACCCACACCGATACAAGTGCCTAAACCGATCAGGCGAATGTGCCGTTGCTTCAGATCCCGGTGCAGCCCAACAGAACTGGATTCACCCATTTCAACCTCTTTTTATTAGCGTTTTCAGGTATCCAGGGCCGACGCTTGGGAGGTATGGAGCTCGATTCCAGGCGCCTTCCCTGGGAAAGGTCGGCGCAGTATGGGATCGGTTCTGAGCAGGCAGCAACAGCATCTATTTCAAATTTTGTTGACTAAATAGCAACACAGAATCTACCGCTCAACGACTTTTAAACGCCGACATTTCCTGCAGCAGGATCGTCAGCAAACGGCTGGAGCCCATACTCAATTGGCGCCCCAGACGACTGATCAAATGCACCCGTGGGCTGGCGAATATTTCGTTGTGCAAAGGCAAGGTACACAGGCGACCGCCCTGCACTTCCTCATCCACCACGAAGGTGGGAAGCAAAGTCACGCCGCCGTGCATAGAGAAGCGCTTGAGCATGGCAATGGTGTTGCAGGTCAAGGTGGGGGTGAGCATCACACCCAACTGATGCTCGGCGAGCGTGAGGATCTGCCGGATGCCAAATGAAACACCCGGCAGGGCCAGGCGGTACGCGTCCAGATCGGCCAACGGGATCGGGCTGGTTTTGTGCGCCAGCGGATGTTCGGGGTTAACAATCACGCACACCGGCTGGGTTTGCGAAGCGTGGGAGCGAATTTTCGGATCACTCGTCGGGTTGAACACCAGCCCCAAATGCGCCTCGTCTTCAACGACCTGGCGGATCACCTCATTGGTGCCGCACACATTCACCTGGATCTCGACTTTGGGGTACAGCGCCGAAAAGTTGCTCAGCGGCCCCGCCAGCCCATCGATGAACCCTTCCCCCACCGCCAGCACCACCGAACCACTTTGCAGACCCCGTAAAGCTTGCAGCGAATCGAGCAGCAACTCCTGATGCGTCAGGCGCTGGCGGTAATAACCCAGCACCCGGTCGCCGGCCTCGGTCGGCTTTACGCCCCGGCGGTGGCGCTCCAGCAGCGCGGCTCCCAACTCTTGTTCGAGCTGCCCGATTTGTCGACTCACGGCAGACGGCGCGACATTCAGGAAGTCCGCCGCCGCCCGCACACTGCCAAGCCGAACCGCTTCGAAGAAATACAGAATCCGCCGATCTTGAACCAGGCTCATACGCCTCCTGCGTTGCGATAAAGGCAACAAAGTTTCGAATTTGTGATTATTGCTGTGAGTACAGAGGCGTGTCCATACTCGTCCCATCAGCAATAGGAGATGCAAATGAGCCCTCTTTGGCAGCGCCTTCGTGATCAAGCCCACCAGTTGAGCGAGCGCAACCCGGCACTGCGCGACTACGCGACAAGCCACCTGCTGGCCTACTCATCGTTCGCGGCTGCACTCGCCGCCAACCTTGCCCGGCAGTTGCAAACCCAAGCGAGCAACGTCGCGCTGGAGAGCTGGTTCAAGTCGATCATCGACGCCCACCCGGCCATCGTCGACGGCGCAGCGGCAGACCTCAATCATCTGGAAATCGTCAACCCGGCCTGCCCGGACCACCTCACCGCGTTCCTCACATTCCGTGGCATCCAGGCGGTGCAGGCGTACCGCATCGCCCATGCCCTGTGGAATGAAGGTGACGTGCAAAGCGCCGTGCTGCTGCAGAACTGGGCGGCCAATACCTGGAGCGTCGACATTCATCCGGCGGCACGTCTGGGCAAGGCGCTGTTCGTCGACCACGGCATCGGCCTGGTGATTGGTGAAACGGCAGTGGTCGAGGATGAAGTCAGCCTGTGGCACGGCGTGACCCTGGGCAGCACCCTCAGCGAAGCCGGTGACCGCCATCCAAAAATCCGCCGCGGCGCGCTTATTTGCGCCGGCGCAAGCGTACTGGGAAACATCGAAGTGGGCGCCAACGCCATCGTCGCTGCCAACTCGGTGGTGCTCAAGCCGGTGGCAGCCGGAACCGTCGTCGCCGGCACACCAGCCAGGGTGGTCGGCAGCGCCCCCGCCTCACTGGCCACCCTTACTACAAAATCCAAAGGTTAATCAGGAGCCCACCATGACCGCTGTCGCTCAATTCCCGCAGGGTATCGACCATCCCCTGGTTACCGTACGCAACCACGCCGAGGCCCTGGAGCTTTATCGCAAGATGGGCTTCGCGCCCTCCCCGGTCAGCTATCACCCATGGGGCAGCGTCACGTCGCTGATGATGTTCCCGAGCAACTTCATCGAGCTGATTGGCGTGGATGACCCCTCCAAGTTCGGCACCAACTCGGTAAACGGTTTTTGCTTCGGTCGCCAGTTGGGGCAATTCCTTGATCGGGGCGAGGAAGGTGTTTCGCTGGTGGCACTGCACAGCAGGGACGCCGACGCCGACCACGCGCGGATGGTTGAGGCAGGCCTGGAAAGCCAGGGCCGGATTGATTTTCGCCGCAAGATGAGACTGCCCGATGGCCGCGACGATGAAGCCGTGGTGTCCCTGGCGCTGTTTATCGATTCCGCGCTGCCGGACGCCTCCAACTTCATTTGCCACCAGCACCGCCCTGAACTGATCTGGGTTAAAGGCTGGCAGAACCACCCCAACGGCGCCGACGGCATTCTCGCAGTCACCTACCTGGCCGACCCCGCCGCCCTGGAGCCACGTTGGCGCGCCATCTATGGCGACGCGGTGAAGTACAACGGCGCGGTACTGGAAGCCGATACCCAATGCGGCGTATTGCGCGCGATGGACGCCGCGACCGCCGCCCTGGAATTTCCGGGCATCACCCTGCCCAAGCGCGCAGAACAGCGCCCGCACGCCATTGCCATCCGCCTGCACACCACCAGCCTGACCACCTTGCGTTCGATCCTGGAACACAACGCGGTCCCTCACGCTGAAGTGCCGGGACGGGTGTTCGTTGAGCCACACGCCGCAGGCAACGTCATCCTCGAATTCGTACAAAATACCTGACCGGAATCTTTCAAATGAGCATAAAAGTAGGTGTCATTGGCCTGGGTAATATGGGCGGCGGCATGGCCGCTACCCTCGCCAGCAAGGGCTTTGATGTAAGCGGTTTTGACCTTTCCCAATCCGCGCTGGACCACGCCAGGGACAAAGGCGTGAAGCCGGTCCCCGAGCGCGGGCAACTGATCGCCGAGTCGGACATCCTGATTCTCTCCTTGCCCAAGGCCGAGCACGTAGAAGCGGTATGCCTGGGCCAGGCAGGCATCATTGAATTCGGTCGTGAAGGCTTGATCGTGATCGACACCACCACCTCGACCCCCGAGGCCAGCCGCAAGGTGGCCGCTGTGTTGGCACGGATCGGCGTGGCCTTCATTGACGCGCCGGTGTCCGGCGGCCCCAAAGGCGCCGCCAGCGGCACCATGTCGATGGTCATCGGTGCCGAGGACGCAGCCCTGGCCCGTGCCATGCCGGTGCTGGAAGCCATGAGCGGCACTCGCGTGCATGTCGGTGCGTGCGGCGCCGGTAACGTCGCCAAGATCGCCAACAACATGCTCGCCGCGTGCCACTTGATCAGCACCGCCGAAGCCGTTTCGATGGCCGCCAAGGCCGGTGTGGACCCGGAAAAACTCCTTCAAGGGTTGAACGCCGGCTCCGGCCGCAGCGGTGCCACGCAAGTCATGTTCCCCACCTGGGTGCTGAACAAAGCCTACGACTCCGGCTTCACCATGGGCCTGATGCGCAAGGACGTCGGCCTCGCCAGCGACCTGGCCGACAGCCTTGACCTGGACCTGCCGCTGTCGCGAACCGTCGCCCTGCTGTGGAACGCCAGCAGCGAGACGCTGCCCGATAACGAAGACTTCTGCGCGATTGTCCAGCGCACCGATGCCCAGCTTTACGGCCATGGAGAGTAATTGATGAGCACGCAAAAAATCCTCGAACTGATGCAGCCCTATTGGGGCGACCGCAGCACCATTGGCAGCTTCGTCGGTGGAGAGTTCATTGACGGCCACGGCGCCCCGGTCGACGTGCGAAATGCCCATGACGACAGCCTGCTGCTGAGCTTTCCCGACGCTGACGACTCGCTGATTGCCCACACCGATAAAGTCGCCAGAACCGCCCAGGCCCAATGGTGGGCGCTGACCGCACAAGCCCGTGGGCGGGCGATGTATCAGGTCGGCGCACTGATTCGCGAACACGCCGAGAGCCTCGCGCAGGTCGAATCCCTGACCGCTAATAAACCAATCCGTGATGCCAGGGTCGAGGTGGCGAAAGTCGCCGAGATGTTCGAGTACTACGCGGGCTGGGCAGACAAGCTGCACGGCGAAGTGATCCCGGTGCCTACCTCGCACCTGAATTACGTGACCTACGAGCCACTGGGCACCGTGCTGCAAATCACCCCATGGAACGCGCCGATCTTCACCTGCGGCTGGCAGATTGCACCGGCTATCGCCGCCGGCAATGCGGTGATCCTCAAGCCATCGGAACTGACCGCACTCTCGTCGCTGATGGTCGGTGTGTTGATCGAACGAGCCGGAGTCCCTAAGGGCCTGGTCAACATCATTGCAGGCTTCGGCCACACCATTGGCCAAGGCTTTATTGCCAAGGCCGACATTCGCAAAGTGGTGTTCGTGGGCTCGCCTGCCACTGGCCGACACATTGCCGTCGCAGCTGCGCAACGTTGCATTCCGGCAGTGCTGGAACTGGGCGGCAAATCGGCAAACATCGTGTTTGAGGATGCCGACCTGGAAGTTGCCTTGCGCGGCGCCCAGGCTGCGATTTTCTCCGGCGCGGGCCAGAGCTGTGTCTCGGGTTCACGCTTGTTGGTCCAGCAATCGATCTTTGAAAAATTCACCCAGGCCCTGGCGCAGGCCGCCACACAGTTCAAGGTCGGTGACCCAAGCGACCCGCAAACCCAGATCGGCCCGATCAACAATGCCAAGCAGTACAACCATGTAAAAACCATGGTCGAAAACGCCCTCAAGGATGGCGCAACACTGGTCGGCCAGAATGCCGACCCGATCCCGAACACACCCGGCTATTACATCAACCCGACCGTGTTGGCCGGCACCAACGAACTGAATTGCGCCCAGGAAGAAATCTTCGGCCCGGTGGTGGTGGCGATTCCCTTCACCGACGAAGCCGATGCAATCCGCATTGCCAATGCCAGCCGCTTCGGCCTGGCCGGTGGGGTCTGGACCCGTGACGTCGGGCGGGCCCATCGCGTCGCCCGCGAAGTTCGCGCCGGGACGTTCTGGATCAATGGCTACAAGACCATTCACGTCAGTTCGCCATTCGGCGGCTACGGCGAGAGCGGATACGGCCGCTCTTCCGGGCTGGACGCACTGCGCGAATACAGTGAAGTGAAAAGCGTCTGGGTCGAAACCGCCGCCAAACCCGCCGCCAGTTTTGGCTACGGCGCGAGCCTGGAGTAAAGCATGTCGATTTCCAAAGCGTTGATAGACGATGCCATCGGCTGGCGGCGTGATTTTCACGCCACCCCCGAGCTTGGCTACCACGAGCTGCAGACCTCCGATCGCGTTGCACAGCTGCTGCAAAGCTTTGGGATCGACGTGCACCGGGGCCTGGGCGGTACCGGCGTGGTAGGCATCTTGAACAATGGCGCGGGGCCTGCCATCGGCATTCGCGCCGACATGGACGCCCTGCCCATTCAGGAGCTGGGCAACTGCGAACACAAGTCCACCGTGCAAGGCAGCATGCACGCGTGTGGCCATGACGGGCACACGGCAATTCTGCTGGCCACCGCCCGCCACTTGAGTACGACCCGGCGCTTCAGTGGCACCGTCTACTTCGTGTTCCAGCCCGCCGAAGAAGGCCTCGCGGGCGCCAGGCAAATGATCGAAGACGGGCTGTTCGAGCAATTCCCGATGGACGCCATCTACGCCTTGCATAACTGGCCGGGGGCTCCGGCCGGCCATGTAGTGATCAGCCCCGGCGCGATGATGGCGTCGCTGGACACCTTCGAAATCACCCTGACCGGCAAAGGCTGCCACGCCGCGATGCCGGAAAAAGGCGCGGACCCCATCGTCGCCGCGGCCCAGTTGATCCTGGCGCTGCAAACCGTTACCTCCCGGCGACTCTCGCCGCTGGACAGCGCGGTGATCAGCGTGACCCAAATCAACGCGGGTGAAGCGATCAATGTGATCCCGCAAACCGCAGTCCTCAAGGGCACCGTGCGCTGCTTGCAAACGCCGGTGCGCGACACGGTTCAACAACTGATCAGCGAGTTTGTGACGCAGTTGCCCGTCGCATTTGGCATCGATGGCGAGCTGGATTATCACGTCGGCTACCCGGTGACAGAGAACCATCCGGACGCGGCCCTGGCGGTTCGACGAGCCGCCGTGTCAGCTGTCGGCGAGTCAAGGGTCCAGTGGGGGTGCAGCCCTTCGATGGCCTCGGAAGACTTCTCTTTCATGCTCAAGGCATGCCCCGGCGCTTACCTGTGGATGGGGGTTGATGGTGAACAACCTTGCGCCGCTTTGCACAACCCTTACTACGACTTCAATGACCAGGTGATCGAGCCCGGCGTCGCGATCTGGACGCAGTTGGTCGAGCAATCATTACCGGCGATTTGAGCCAGAACACACCAACAATACGGCCTCCAGGGTCGACATAAAAATAAGAAGAGTACTTATGCCAAACGATAAATACAGTCCTTGCTGGGTGCCTTGACGGCGGCCAGCTCTTGTTTCTGCCCTCCCATTTTGATGTTGAGCACAGCGCCGGTAACGGGGACGCCCCCCTGCCCCTGCGCTTCGATTTAGCACCTGACCGCCACACACAAGAGAGCACTGCAATGAAACGAGAAACTACGCTGTTGAAATTGGCCTCGACCCTGGCATGCCTGACCCTCGGCACCGTGTTTGCGGTGAACGCCAATGCGGGCGTCACGCTGGATAACGTCAAGAAAAAAGGCTTCGTGCAATGCGGTATCAGCGATGGCTTGCCGGGGTTTTCCTATGCGGACGCCAAGGGTGATTTCCATGGGTTCGACGTCGATGTCTGCCGCGCCGTTGCCGCCGCCGTCTTCGGTGACGCGAAGAAGGTCAAGTACACCCAGTTGACCGCCAAGGAGCGTTTCACCGCGCTGCAATCGGGTGAAGTCGACATGCTGTCGCGCAGCACCACCTGGACCTCGTCCCGAGACGGCGCCATGGGCATCCAGTTCACCAGCGTGGCCTACTACGATGGCCAGGGCTTTTTGGTGAACAAAAAGCTGGGGGTCAAAAGCGCCAAGGAGCTGGACGGCGCGACCTTTTGTATCCAGGCCGGCACCGTGACCGAGCTGAACCTGGCGGACTACTTTCGCAGCAACGGGATGAAGTTCACGCCCATCACGTTCGACACCTCCGATGAAAGTTTCAAGGCCCTGGAATCCGGGCGTTGCGACGTGCTGACCACCGACCAATCACAGCTGTACGGCCAACGCCTGAAACTCGCCACACCGGACGATTTCGTGGTGCTGCCTGACGTCATCTCCAAAGAGCCACTGACCCCCGCCGTACGCCGGGGCGACGAAGACTGGTTCACCGTCGTACGCTGGTCGCTCGCAGCGATGTTGAATGCCGAGGAATTGGGCGTGACCTCGAAAAACGTCGGCGATATGGCCAAATCCACCAAGAACCCCGACATCGCACGCTTGCTCGGCGCGGAAGGCACCTTAGGCAAAGACCTCAACCTGCCGAATGACTGGGCGGCCAATATCATTGCCCAGGTCGGCAACTACGGAGAGTCTTTCGACCGCAACCTGGGTAGTGGCAGTGACATGAAAATCCAGCGCGGCCTGAACGCACTGTGGAGCCAGGGCGGCCTTCAATACGGCCCGCCCGTGCGCTGACCGTCATGCGCCCGGCAGTTGTCTGCCGGGCGCCGAAAGCAACCCGATCGTCTGTGTTGCTTTAGCATTTTAGATGGGGATAACTGGGGGCCGTTTCCAATATTGAGGTGATGTGCGATGTTCGAACTGGCCCCCGTTATGACGTATGTAGCTGTCGTCATCGGTCTTTTTCTGATCCCTGGCCCCGCCGTGCTGTTGGTGATCACCCGTACTCTTCAGGGTGGACGCAAGGTTGGTATTTCCACGGGGCTTGGGATTGCCACCGGTGACCTTATCCATACGCTGTGCGCTGCGCTGGGCCTGTCGGCGATTCTGATGACTTCGGCCGTTGCGTTTAACGTCGTGAAAATAGTCGGCGCCTGTTACCTGATCTACCTGGGCGTGCGCGCGTTTCTCGCCAAGCCTGATGCAACCACGCGAGCCAACCTGGCGCCAGTGACCTCAACCCAGGCTTTTTTCCAGGCGGTGGGTGCAGAGGTGCTGAACCCGAAAACGGCGATTTTCTTCCTGGCCTTCCTGCCGCAATTCATCCACCCGGAATCCGGTTCTTCGTTGGCTCAATTCGCCGTGCTGGGCTTGATATTTTCGGTGCTCAGCGCGATGTACACGACGCTCATTTCAGTCGCCATTCGTCCACTGAGCCGATGCGTGGCCAGCCTTTCAAAGCTGCGCCGGTGGGAAGGAAAGATAATCGGCACGTTGTTCATGGGGCTGGGATTGAAGATAGCCTTTCAGCAGCGATAACCCTGTTCTGCGCAAACACGAAGCCCCGCACTTGGCGGGGCTTCTTTGCACCTGGTCACGCTTGATTCACTCAGCGCGGATCTTGCTCTTTATCGAGGACTGCATTGTCCGTTTCTTCTCTCACTCGGCCAGGATCGAGGCCGATGTCGTCATCATCCAAAGGCCGCTGTCCCTCGTTGTCCGGCAACTCGTCAATGCCATCCTCCGGAAGCGGCACGACGTCTGGCCGCCCTGGTTCAAGTGGGCCGGGGGATACGGGTAGTGGATAGTCTGGCGGGGTACTGCCCTGCATTTTCACGTCGTTGCTCATAGACACCTCTCAATGCCCTCTCTCTGGGGCGTAAACGTTGGAGGTGTGGTTGATTTCAGGGGTTCGGTTTATTCGCTGAGCGGTCATCACTCCGCGCAGATCACAGGCGTCTGCCGCATCCCAGGCATCAGGTTTCGCTGATCTTGTTCACGCTGGTGATGTGCCCATTCCAGATCATCTCGTAATGGGCTGCTTGAATAATCGACGAGACGGGCCTGGGGGTCATCAGCGCCCAGCAGTGGTTGTTTGGAGCCCGCACAGAGGTGTACCGAAGGCCGGGGCAACCTGCATCCTTGACCACCTTGCCCAGGCGGTGGGAATCGGTGTAATCGTCAGGGTCGTAGATTGGATCGGTCATGGGCACAGACGTCGCATCCTTCATAGCCTCATCCACGAAAACACACGACAGCCCGCGAAATACAAAGCGCTCGTAGTTAAGATTGCGGACATTCGACCAATACTTATCCTGGTGATGATGCACCTCTGCCAGCGCAGTCTCCATCGTGGCCGCCAGGTACAACACTCCGAAACGGCCGTCGCTGAAACGCGACCCCTCGGGATTAACATGGGTGAAGGGGCCGGTCGCGTAGGAACACCCGGGGATGCCAAAAGGAATCTCCTCGCGCGCTATCATCTCAATGCGGCCGACCTCGTTTTGCAGCCTGGGATTGGTGAGGGCCTGAATTTGATACAGCGCTTCAAATTCGTCTGCATCGGCGACATCGTCAAACAAGGCAATGGGCGGATATTTTGAGTTGACCAGCCGATAGGCCTGCACCTGCTGACCGGGCAGATCTGCCAACCGACTCAACATCACCATTGCGCCCCACGCAGCACATCAATCCTGCGGAATGTCTCGTAGAGGGAAATCATGTCCCCCTGCGACATAATCTCCAGGGGGCTACGACCATTGAAAAAGCTGTTGTCGTTCGCCATTGCCACAAACCCGTAAACGTTTTCCGGGTTATCGAAAACCAGGCGAAGCGCTGCATGGATGTTCAGCACAAAGCTGATCCGCTGCATCTGGTCTGAATCCAGGCCGACCGACCAATCAGCGTCGCGTTGCTTGGCCCGGGTATGGGTGCTGCGCGAGATACGCAGGATGCGGCAGGCCTGCTCGCCGGAGGCCCGCCACTTTTCGAGAATGCCTACGGCAACTCGCAGGCCAGTTACACACTGATCTTTGGTGAAGGCCTGCGCTTGGAGGGCTAGGGTCATCGTCGCCACCTCTAAATTGGTCTACAGACTTGAATATAGACTTTTTTACCCAACAGAACAATATTATCAAGGCAAAAGATCGAAATGGCAGAGGCAGTTTCTTACAGGGTAATGGTCGTTGCTGGATAGAACAGAACGTTGAGCACGAAAAGAATCATCCAGAAGCCGATTTCCAGGGTTTCGGTAATAGGCTGGATACGTTTCACCGCGCCATAAACATGCACCACAAACATCAATACAAACACCACAAACAGAATATCGAACGCGTAACTGAAGCTGGTGCCCGTAGTTGCCGAACGCAACATGGCAACTTCCACTACCAGGATGAACGCTCCCAGGCAGCGACCAAAATAAATTGCCAGATGCTGGTGTTCCGGAATGGTCCAGCGCATCGCCCGGGCCCAGGCAATCGGTGCAATAAAGATGGGCAGCGCAAAAAACAGCGTGGTAACGATCATGAGTGTAGTGATGTAGTGCTGACTGTATTGAGCGTAGTAACCGAGCATTAGAGATTCCTTATCGTTGAGGGTCTCCCGTGAAGGGCAGATACGCAGAATTACAGCCGCTCCTGCCGTCGTCCAATGTAAACAGGCCGAACACGACCAAAAGAGAACAGGCTTGGGTAACTGGGAGTAGTACGGAAGGTGGGCTTAAGGGTTGGAAGTTGGCAACACACCCACTCAAGCCTGCAAAGACTCACCTACATAGTTCGCACGTGGCCGGATCAGTTGTCCGGTGGCGACTTGTTCCAGCGCATGCGCCACCCACCCGACCGAACGTGCCAAGGCAAACACTATCAACGGCGCATCAGGCGCTAAGGAATACGTCTCGGACAATGCCGACAACGCAAAATCAATATTCGGCTTCTCTCCCGAGACCGCTTCACCTGCTTCGCCAATAGCGCGATATATCGGCGTCAATGTGAATTGCGTCAGCAGCGATGCAGCACGCGCATCCCCTTGCGGATACAGCGGATGACCAAATGCAGGCAGCGTATCGCCTCGCTGCAAATAGGCGCGCACGCTCTCGACAACACCGTGTTGTTCGGCTTGCGCTTTTAGTGCCCTGACCCCCTGCACCGCCGTGCCATGCAATGGCCCGGTCAATGCCGCTAACCCTGCAATCAGGCTGGCCGGCATTGAGGCTCCCGTCGAAATGGCTACACGTACAGCGAACGCAGAGGCATTCAACTCATGGTCGGCAAGCAACACCAATGCCCGGCGCAACACATCCTCCGCGCCGAGCACGCCCCATGCCTGCGCGATACGCCGATGCAAAGGCTGGCTCGCATCATCTGACGGCCCAATCATGGCGGTTGTGATCGCGTCAATCAGCTCCATCGCTTCATCAACCAGCACGCTCGACGCGCGCCCGCGAGATGGCAACGCGGTATCGATCCGCGGTACCAGCACCTGCATTGCTCGCGCCAACGGTGAGGTGAGTTCGCTTGCGACATGGGACGCGTGCCGGGATGCCTTGAAATGTACCGATCCGGTTTGCCACAACAGGCACGCAATCTCCTCCAGAGACTGTGTTTGCGATAACACGACCGCGTCCTGTCCGCGATACCACAAACGGTCAGCGTTCACTGTTGAAATGGATGACGGCAACACCGGATCGCCCCAGGCAATTGCCTGCGCGGCGACCGCCGCCACACTCCGCCGTCCTGTCTGGCGGGAGGCCATCCGTTTCACGTCTTCGGCGTGGTACAGGCTGCGCCGGGAATCCTTCGGGTCAGGCTTGGCGCGGACACGGCCGCGACTGACATTGGCGTACAGCGTTTGCGGTTGGACCTTTAAAAATGCCAGCGCTTCTTTCGCGGTCAACCATGCCATGACACACCTCATATTGATCATTTACATCAAGATTGACGTCAATATTAGCGCGCTTATAGTCGCTCGCATCAACGTTAAGTGAGTGAGTGTCCATGACAAAGCCAACGATTTTTCAAACCGTATGGACTGCACTTGGCGGCCATATCGATGAATGCAATCAGGTCACACTGACGACCGAGGGTGCGCTGCCCTCGGTTTGTCCTGTGACCGACCTGGCCAGCGCATCAATGGCTGCAGTTGCCTTGTCGATTGCCAGACTGCGCGCCCAAGGCGGCGACAAGCTCGAACAGGTGCGCGTCGACCGTCGCCTGGCGTCAATCTGGTTCGCCACCTCACTGCGTCCGATTGGCTGGCAGGTGCCCAACCCATGGGATGCTATTGCAGGTGACTACCCGACAAAGGACGGCTGGATCCGCTTGCATACCAATGCCCCCCACCACCGCCTGGCAGCAGAACGCATTCTGGGGACGCACGCCGACAAAGCCGGCATGGCAAAGGCCGTTGCGCTTTGGAACAAGGAGGACCTTGAAAGCGCCATCGTGCAGGCTGGCGGATGCGCGGCACAAATGCGCTCGCCGGCAAAATGGTCACAGCACCCGCAGGGTCGTGCTGTCGCTGATGAACCCTTGATTCATATAAGCAGGCACTTACTGGCGAGCACACATGCGCACCCTGTTGATCCAGCCCGCCCGCTTGTCGGTATCAAGGTGCTGGATTTGACGCGGGTATTGGCCGGCCCCGTCGCAACACGCTGCCTGGCAGCTTATGGCGCACACGTGCTGCGCATTGATCCACCGCAATGGGATGAGCCTGGCCTTGTACCTGAAGTCACGCTTGGCAAGCGCCTGGCCAGGCTGAACTTGCGCGACCAGGCCTCATTGGCACGCCTAAAGGAGCTGATCGCTTCAGCCGACATCATCCTGCACGGCTACCGGCCCGGCGCGCTGGAACGCCTGGGCCTGGGCAGCACAATCAGGCACCAGATCAATCCGGGATTAATCGATGTGAGTCTCAATGCCTATGGCTGGACGGGGCCATGGCGGGACCGTCGCGGCTTTGACAGCCTGGTGCAGATGAGCAGCGGCATCGCCCATGCAGGTATGCAGCATTTCCAGGCGGACAAGCCAGTGCCGATGCCTGTTCAAACCCTGGACCAGGCAACCGGCTACCTGATGGCCGCCGCCGCCATTATCGGCATCACCGAGCGCCTGCAATCAAACACGGTGCTGCAAGCCAGATTGTCGTTGGCACGCACCGCACAATTGCTGCTCGACTACCGGACAGATGCCTCTCACGCAGCCTTCGCGCCGGAAACCGACGCAGACAAGTCTGACACCATCGAACACACGGCCTGGGGAGAAGCGCAGCGTATTCAGTGGCCCATCCAAATCAATGGCTGCCCGGCAGATTGGGCAACGCCTGCGCGGGAATTGGGGTCGGACAGTGCGTGTTGGTAAAATGCGCGAGCGATCGAGCCTTCAGTTGTCCATCTCCTGTGGCCGCTTATCACCCTCATCAAGAGAGGAAAGACGGTAACTTCTGGGTGCACGTCCTGGTACGCGTTTGAATGCATGACTAAAAGCGCTTTCAGACGCATAGCCTGGCGATTGGCCTACCGCAGCCACCGAACGATTGCTTTCGCGCATCCATCCGATGGGAAACGTTCCCTCAACCACTGAGGCGAACTTAAGCTTGTCAGGTGCCGGGAAATGCAGCGCCCACGAGCCGCCCGCAGCGAAACCGCCTGCAAGGACGGTCTGTGCGCCTACCAATTGGAGAAATCATTTAGGAACGGGTGCATCCATTTTGATCGTTGGCTCGTAGATTCAATACCCTCACTCGGAGGGCATAAGAGCCAAGGAGATACATCATGCACGCTTTTTACAAAAAACTTGCTGCAGCTGCCTGCTTCGCGATTCTCTCCGTTACTGCAACGCTCAGCTTTGCCGCCGACACAGTGATGGTTGGAGGTGCAGCGATGTACCCCAGCAAAACCATCGTCGAAAACGCGGTCAACTCAAAAGACCACACAACACTTGTTGCGGCAGTTAAAGCTGCCGGGTTGGTTGATACGCTCAACAGCAAGGGCCCTTTCACCGTATTTGCACCGACAAACGAAGCCTTTGCCAAGCTGCCCGCAGGTACCGTCGACACGCTGGTCAAGCCGGAACACAAAGCCGACCTGACTAAAATCCTGACTTACCATGTTGTGCCCGGCACTCACACGTCAGCGCAGCTAATGGCCGACGCCAAAAAGAACGGCGGCACCGTTATGCTAAAAACCGTTCAAGGCGAGTCGCTGAATATTAAGCTGCACGATGGCAAGCTGTGGGTGGTTGATGCCAAGGGTGGCAAGGCAAGTATCAGCATCGCAGACGTGATGCAATCCAACGGCGTGATCCACGTTGTCGACTCAGTCTTGATGCCTTAAACGCTCGTTATTCCCGGCAGACGTGAGTTTGCCGGGCGTTGAGAGCAGCCCACCCAGTGAGTGCAAAAACTACAACTGATCTTCGGCTTAGCGGTTCACGCGCGCTTCTCAACCACGACCGCCGTGGCTTCTATCTCGACCAACATACCGTCAAGCGCCAGCCGCGGCACTGGAATCAGCGTGCTTGCGGGAAAAGGACCGTCTCCCCATACCCGCCGTGCGGCTTCTCCCCAAACAGGAAGAAGCGCCTCAGTGTGATCCACTATCAACAATGTAATCCGCACAACGTCATGTACCGTAGCGCCACCCGCTTGCAACGCGATTCTCATGTTGTCCAGAGCGCTGTCCAATTGTGCAGAGAAGTCGAGCGACAAGCCGCTTCCCCTATGATCTGCACCCTGGCCCGATGCGTAAATCGTACGGCCTTCAAGCGGCGCAACCACCACGTGCGTGTACCCGCTTGAAGTCGGATCATGCAGAGCCTCTGGATTGATGTGAACCAATTCGCCGTTGCGGGAAGATGTTTGCCCCGATGCAATTCGCGACATGAGAAATGTCCTTGTAGTCGTTTGAGAAATTAATGGGTGGCTTTGTCGCTTTGACCTCGCTCAGCAATTTGACTGAATCAGCCGACAATTTAGCCCCGCCCGAAAAATAATAAAAGATTTTACTTTGATAATTAACGCTGCGCGATGAAAATCCGTGCGCGGATTCCGAGCGGCCCGAGACTGAAAAAACAAGCTGATTTGTGGTGATTCTTGTCGGCCAAGATGCGCTTTGAAAGGCTCTATGCCTCAGACATAACCTGGAGTCTTCTGCCGCGAAGTGCCGCCCGGCGCGCATGTCCGGGCTTTCTGAGATTTGTCATAAACCTGCCACCATGGCCGGTGATGGCTTACGAATGGGGGTTATTTCAAGTCCTGGGCCAGCAGTGCCTCAACCTTCTTGCGTAACTCATCCAGCGCGGCCCGATCTTCGGCGCTGTACTCCTTGGCTTCCTCGTGCAAGGCGCAGACGGTGCCATACACATCGCCGTCAGGGCCATGTACCGGATAGCCCAAATAGTTGCTCAGCCCGAACTCCACCTCATCTTCGTTGCCGGCCCAGTCGGACTCCAAGCGCGAGTCCTTGACGTAAAGTGGCTGGTCGGTATCTACAACCCGCTCACAGTAGAGTGCCTGGCTGTTGTGGGCCAGGCTACTTTTCTTGCCCTGAGCACCTATGCCATAGGTATCTTCGTGCCGTCCGCCTGACGCCTCCACCTGCATATGCTGGGGCAGAGAACGCATGACAAGGATGGAGCTGACTCCGAGTTGTTGGGCTAACGCGTCAATGTCCTGGCGTAGCGAGTCAAATATTGAGCTGGATTTGGCCACAAAAAAGTCCGAACTATAGGGTGGAAAAGTTCAACTATAGGACGCAGGATCGAGGTTCCTAAATACCTAATGGGCATTAGGATAGAAGTTTACGCCGCGCACCGCTGGGCGCCGTGCACTCGATGGCGAGTGGAGGGTATGGCCTTTTCATGGATCACCCTGAACTTGAAATTGTGGAGTGTTACAGGTAATGGTGGCGGCCTTAAAAAGTAAGGAAGCTCAATTCAATGTCTCGCACTAAATCCGTCTGCCTTATCGCTCTCACCACAGCAATTCTGTCCGGGTGCGTCGCTGCTCCTACATGGACCAACCTGGGACCCGTTGTTCTGGACGTCTCGAAAGGCCGGACCGCCTGCCATGTCGACGCGAACATCATCGACGGGGAGCGGATTGAAGGCACTCTCTGTGCCACGTACGAATCCGGAGCCTTTGGAGGCGGCGAACCGGAAATATTCTTCGCGCCACAGAACCGTAGGTTCATGCAAGAGTATGTGAGCACCACCACCGCCGGAGTCGCTCAGGATTGGAAAGGAAAGAGAGTATTTTTACAATGCGCCCCCACTCTCGCCGCTGATGGCAAAACAGTTGAGACGCGCTTCTGCAAAGTCACCATCAGCGATCAATTGCTGATTAGTGCAACCGTCAAATACATCAAATAAAAAATGGTCGCCCTCGACTGGGTCGCTTGAGGTGCAGCTTGGGCTGTGAATGAAACTCTGCACCACTCGCGAATCTCATCATAACTTCACCTCACACTCGAGTGCAGGTCGAATATGGAACCTCTAACAACTACAACCACGGAGGAAATGCCTTTTGAAACTTCGTCTTTCAATCCTACTTTTCAGCATTGCTCTGTGTGCTGAGGTACAGGCTGCTCCAACCGCCGAAACCGAAGCTGTCTTTGAGCACGCGATGCTTTTAGCTGATGACATACAGCAACGAGTTGATCAGGCGATTGATAAAGAACAGCAGGGGAAAATCGACAAGCTCACGCTGGGCCAAACCATACAAGAAGCAACCAAAGGACTTGAGGCCTACGAGGACGAACTGCGTAAAGCGAGCGCCGGAGGGCATGGTGTCGCGACCTTCCTGTTGGCGAATCTGCAACAGAGTCGTGCGGCAACCTTTTTAAATGGCTATGAAGCGATGCATGCACAAGCCTGCGCGCTTTACCAGAGCGCAACGGATCAAGGCTTGATTGCCGGAGCGGTAATGCTGTTGCGCGACTGTGACGAAGCGTTCCTGCGATTTAAGTTCAATGAACCCGAGCTTCTGCGCAAGCAAAGTCAGTTGGTCAATGCTCTAGGGCAGCCAGATCTGTACTCTGACTATTATCCACTGTCAGCGCTAGGCTCGTACTGCTTCAAAGATTCAAAGATACCCGAAGTCAACCGCCAACAACCGTTGACCACTATGAGGGACATCTTCAAACCAGTTTCTTTGAGCCTGGAACAGTTTCGCGCCGACGGTTATTACCTGTTAGCACTCAAGGGCGATATCGTGGACCCGAAAGTTCGGGCCTATTTCAACCAGGTGCAAACGCTGGCACCTGACTGCCTAGACCCTTCCGATCTCCAGTCCCTGATCAAACATATGGAGAGAAAAAGCCACTGACTTTGGTGCCGACGAATTAGCGTCATCGCTTAAATGGCAGATCTGATGGAAAAACTCGACGGCCCAAGGACTGCCCAACAGGAACTGTTCTACGACCTTGAAGATGCGACGACGGTTATCGCCTGGTCGGTGGCAGAGCTGACCAATATCGCGGGACTCGCCAATTCGCCAGAGCAAGCCATCGCCTTATGAAGATGGGCGCCATGCTCGCTGCTCAGCAGGAAAAACTCTGCGGGTATGCGGATGAGGTGAAGGCGGGAAGTATAATCAGAACGTGACCAGGGCCGTACGGTGGAAAGTCAGTCGAAAAACTCCATCTCGCTATAAGGGTGACTTCGGCATGTAGCCAATCGTGATTTCAAATCACCAACATGAGCTTCCAGTTGATGGCCATCTGGATCAAGGAAGTAGAGAGAGTCACCTTCACTCTTGTCTTGTCTCCAAAGCGGAACATTCAGTTCACGCAGACGTTGGGAGAATTTGGCGAAGTTTTTCTGTTCAATAGAAAAGGCATAGTGCGTGTAATTACGTTGCATGTCTTCTGCGCGCACACTATCACTAGAGAGACAGAGCCAGAGATCACCCAGGCTAAGATACGCGCCAGTCTTCCAGCGCGCAGACAATTTGAAGCCCAGCGTTTCCTCATAAAAGGCAATGCTGCGTGGCAAGCTGCATACGGCAAGGGTGAGATGATTGAAGCCAGTCAGCATGAAGATCCCTTGAGTCCGATGCTCTCGACAAACGCAGGTATGTCAACTTTGAGGTTGTCTTGTTCGTCGATTGAGGACATTTCGCATCCTTGCGTATGTGTGAAAAAGCCCGGTAGGCCAGGCTTCAAATTGACATGACTCTTTCTCGATTGTGAGAAGTGCCTACGCTCTACGTCAAGCGAAAGCCCTGTTACTGGCATTCCATCCACGCTGCATGCCTGGCCAGGATCGTGTGCTAGCATCCCGATTTTTTCCGTGAGGGATCACACGATGAAGCGCAAGTTGGCACCCATATTACTGGCAGGCGCCGGAATGATCGCCTGCTCCGGCGCTTTTGCGTGGAGCAGCGTAGGTGACAAGATAAAGCTTACCCCGGCTGAATTGACCTTCTGTAGAACCTGGGAGAGTGATGCCGCTGCGGTTATGTATGCACGTCAGTTTGGTTCCAGCACGCCGACTTACCCGAATGACACCGCGGTCGATCCCACTGATTTCGATAAAAGGAAGCGTCAGTATTTCATTCGTGAGGCCCTGAATTACCAGATAGCTGAAACGGAAAAAGAGAAAATGTCTGCTGCCGAGGCCTTTAGCGTCCAGATGAGAAATCGCTGCTTCGGGGTGGTCACCTCGACTCCTTCAACGAAGGAAGCACAGTAACCGCGTTGGACTTCATGCTGCTGCTCCCTGAGTACTACAGTCCCGCCAGCCAACGAGGGAACGACATGCGACTATGCTGCGGGCCATTGATGAGGTCGAGCATCGCCGCTACCGGGCGCGCATTGACCAGATCTACGCCGAATACAACGCGTCACTCGTTTCTGCCGCTTAACGGCACCACCCCACCACAACACTTTCAATGCTGCGCCTGGCTCGGCGAGGGATCGTCATGTCCACAAATGCTAAAAAAGCACCCGCTCAAGAAGCGCTCGAAATCAGCGACGCCGAAGATGCGCAAAAAGCCGTATCCCCTGCCGAAGAGGAATTGAGGCTCAGGGTTCGCCCCGGCACCCGGCAGACACTGGCGACCTGATGGAGTGGTCAGGCATTACTGAGCAGGGTGAGGCGATGACGCTGATGATTCATCGCCTGCATGACCTTGGCTCGAAGTCCAAAGCACTGCTTGAGCCGCCGCGCCACGAATTTGAGATATCCGAAAACGTGGCGCGGGAATTGCGCAATAAAAGCCTGCTCGCAATCCAGGGCGACGAAATCATCGAGCCCGCATAACCCAACCTACTCGCTGCATCCGATAATCGGAGGCTGGGACTTTAACCAATGGAAACTAAGGAAATACCCCCCTCGGCCTGAAGACTGCTCCGTAAGCGCAGAAGCCAACACCGATTTCGGCTATTGCCAGCACGCCGTAAAACGCACTGACCACGAAGGAAGAGGCGAGGAACGCGAGGCCAACAAGGAAAATCAGAACTTCAAAAATAGTCTGAGCCCTCTTTGACCGAGACGGCCCTAAAGCCTCGACAAAACCAGCTAAAAATCCAATCAGTATCCCCACAGCTATTTTCACAAACATTTCCGCTCCTTGGTTGGCTCCTTGCCAGCTATCCGTAATACCCCAACTCAAACCAAATTGCCACTACCGGCCAACGGAGGGCGAGACGGGGAAGAAGCTCAGAATCCTGATGCGTACGGAAGCCGGGGAAAACAGCTTGGGGAGGCTGGTCAGGGAGATCGGCGATAGGAATGTCGGTCATTCGTCCAAGTACCAGTTGATCAACAGATATGGAAAGCGCATGACGAAGGGAATGTTGCGCTTGCGCTGGGACAATGCACGGGAAAAAGCCCGGCAGAACGCCATCGAACAAGGCGACCCGTTGCGCGCGGCCAAGATTGGAGGGTTTCAGTTCCGCGACATCCGCCCGAAGGCAGCCTCGGAAATCATCGATATCGGTGATCCAAGCCTGCTGCTCGGGCACAGCAAACAGGAGATCACCAAGCGGGTTTACAGGAGGATCGGCTCGACCGCGAAGCTTTCCAAATAGGCAAAGTTTCGGAACTCCTACCCGAAAGCTTCGGACACCCTGCCAAAGCAGCAGAAATCTTCCCAAACCCCAGAAACGCAAAAGCCCCGCAATAGCGGGGCTCTTGAGTAAATCTTGGCGGGAAACCAGGGATTCGAACCCTGGGAACGCTATTAACGTTCGCCGGTTTTCAAGACCGGTGCATTCAACCACTCTGCCAATTTCCCTTGTGCATCACAGGATTAGAATAGCTCTTCCTGTCTCAGCGGGCGCCATAATACCCGAATGAAACACACTGTCAAACTCTCGCCATAGCTTGTTACAGAGCGTCTGTTATGATCTTTGCGACTGAACGTTTCAAAACTGAAGGAGTGTCGCCATGCGCGAACAGAATTACGCAGTTAATGGCAACGCGCAGGCTGAGCAGCTAGAGGTTAGCCGCGTCCTGCGCAATACGTACGGCTTGCTCGCCCTTACCCTCGCGTTTAGCGGCGTTATGGCGTTCGTAGCCCAGCAAATGCGCGTCGGCTATCCGAATATCTTTGTGGTACTGATCGGCTTTTATGGTCTGTTTTTCCTGACCAACAAGCTGCGCGACTCGGCCTGGGGCCTGGTGTCGGCGTTTGCCTTGACCGGTTTCATGGGCTTTATCCTCGGCCCGATCCTTAACCGTTACCTCGGCATGGCCGGCGGTGCGGAAGTGGTCAGCTCGGCGTTTGCGATGACGGCGCTGGTGTTTGGTGGCCTGTCGGCGTATGTGCTGATCAGCCGCAAGGACATGAGTTTCCTCGGTGGTTTCATCACTGCTGGTTTCTTCGTGTTGCTGGCAGCGGTACTGGCGAGCATGTTCTTCCAGATCAGCGGCCTGCAGCTGGCGATCAGCGCAGGTTTCGTGCTGTTTTCCTCGGCCTGTATCCTGTTCCAGACCAGCGCGATCATCCAGGGTGGCGAGCGCAACTACATCATGGCGACCATCAGCCTGTATGTATCGATCTACAACCTGTTTATCAGCTTGTTGCAGATCTTCGGCATCATGGGCCGCGACGACTGATCGCAGCCTCATGCAAAAAGCCCGCTTCGGCGGGCTTTTTGTTGTCTGCGGCTTTATCATTGGCCCAGGTTTGCTTACAGAGTGTTCCATGAAGTTTGCGATTGCACTGTTCTCCCCCGCCCATGCGCCCTCCTCGCGCCGCGCCCTGCTGTTCGCCCAAGCTGCGCTGGCCGGTGGGCATGAGATTGTGCGGCTGTTTTTTTATCAGGACGGTGTCTATAGCGCCTCCAACAACATTGTTGCCCCACAGGATGAGCAGGATATCGCCAGCCAATGGCGCGCCTTTGTCCGCGAGCATCAGCTTGATGGCGTAGTGTGCATTGCTGCTGCGCTGCGCCGTGGGGTGTTAAATGCCGAGGAAGCCACGCGCTATCAACGCAGCGCGGTAAATCTGGAGGCGCCCTGGGCGCTGTCTGGCCTTGGGCAATTGCATGATGCCGTGCAGGCCGCTGACCGCCTGATCTGCTTTGGAGGGCCATGACATGTCCAAATCCTTGCTGGTGATCAGCCGCCAGGCGCCGTGGTCGGGGCCCAGCGCCCGTGAAGCGCTGGATATCGTGCTGGCCGGTGGCGCGTTCGATCTGCCGATTGGCCTGTTGTTTCTGGATGACGGGGTGTTTCAACTGGCTCCGAGCCAGGACGCCAAAGCCGTCCAGCAGAAAGACCTCAGCGCCAATCTGCAGGCGCTGTCGTTATTTGGCATTGACGATGTGTTTGCCTGCAGCCAGAGCATGGCCGAGCGTGGGCTGACCTCCCCCGCCAGCGCACAGACTCTGAGCGGCGAACAGATCTCACAGATGATTGACCGTTACGACCAGGTGATAACCCTCTGATGTCGACTTTGCATGTGGTGTCCCACTCCCCTTTTACCGATGGCCGGCTCAATAGCTGCCTGCGTCTGTGTGGCGCACACGATGCCATCCTGCTGTGCGGCGAGGGCGCCTACGCCCTGCAAACCGCCAGTGCACCCTGCCAGGCGCTACAGGCCAAGGGTTTGAAAGTGTTTGTGCTCGCCGAAGACAGCCAGGCCCGCAACCTGCCGGTACCTGCCTGGGCACAGAGTGTTGATTACCCGGCCTTCGTCCAGCTGTCGATCGACTACGACAAGGTCAACACCTGGCTATGAACACCCTGACCGTAGGCGAACGCACCCTTGAACTGGACAAGGACGGCTATCTGGTGGACTTAAGCGACTGGTCCGCCGACGTAGCAAACGCCCTGGCCAGCGCAGAAGCCCTTGAATTGACCGCCGAACATTGGGAAATCCTGGAGTTACTGCGCGGCTTTTATGATGAGTTCCAGCTGTCTCCCGCCACGCGCCCGCTGATCAAGTACACCGCCTTGAAGCTGGGACCGGAAAAGGGCAACAGCCTGCACCTCAACCGACTGTTCAACGGCACTCCCGCCAAACTCGCCGCCAAGCTGGCGGGCCTGCCCAGGCCGACGAATTGCTTATGACCGACTTTGCCCCGCTGATCACCGAAACCCCTGCCGAACATCCGTTTGCGCCGTTCGTGCGCATCCTCGGTAAAGGCAAGCGCGGCGCCCGCAGCCTGACCCGCGAAGAAGCACGCGAAGCAATGGGGATGTTGCTCGACGAGAAAGTCGAAGACACCCAGCTCGGCGCCTTCCTGATGCTGCTGCGCCACAAGGAAGAAAGCCCCGAAGAGCTGGCGGGCTTCACCGAGGCCGTGCGCGAGCGTTTAGACGCTCCGGCGCTGAGTGTTGATATCGACTGGCCAACCTATGCCGGCAAGAAACGTCACCTGCCCTGGTATCTGCTGGCCGCCAAGTGCCTGGCACAAAACGGCGTGCGTATCTTGATGCACGGCGGCGGCGCTCATACTGCGGGTCGGCTTTACACCGAGCAACTGCTGGAGGGCTTGCAGATTCCGTTGTGCCGCAACTGGCAGCACGTCGAGGCGGCCCTCGAACAGGGCAACCTGGCATTCATTCCTCTGGGGGATTGGGCGCCGCAACTGCAACGCATGATCGACCTGCGCAACACTTTGGGCCTGCGCTCGCCAATCCACTCCCTGGCGCGCATCCTGAATCCGTTGAACGCCCGTTGCGGCCTGCAAAGCATTTTCCATCCGGGCTACCAGGGTGTGCATCGCGACGCCAGCGGCTTGCTCGGCGATAACGCCATCGTGATCAAGGGTGACGGCGGCGAAATCGAGATCAACCCCGACACCATCAGCCACCTGTACGGCACCACCGGCGGCGAAAGCTGGGATGAAGAGTGGCCCGCACTCTCCGCCCAACGTCACGTCAAACCTGCCGCTCTCGACCCCGAGCATTTGAAGGCCTTGTGGCGTGGCGATGTGCAAGACAGCTACCCACAACTGGCCCTGATCGCCACCATGGCCCTGGCCTTACGCGGTCTCGGCCATCCTCGCGAGCAGGCTTTCGAATTGGCCCAACGCTACTGGGATGCTCGAGACAGATCGATTTAATCGATCATCAACCCCCAGCCTTTGCGCTTTTTGTTCGAACTCAGACCTTTAGACTGCACTCCAACGCTTATTAGCCAAGGAGTCAGTCATGGGTTTGCTGATCGAAGGACGCTGGCATGACCAGTGGTACGAAAGTAGCGCAGATGGCGCCTTCCAGCGGGAACAGGCGCAACGCCGCAACTGGGTCACCGCCGATGGTCAACCCGGTCCTACGGGTGAAGGCGGTTTTGCCGCCGAAGCCGGGCGTTATCATTTGTACGTTTCCCTCGCCTGCCCGTGGGCACATCGCACGCTGATCCTGCGCAAGCTTAAAGGCCTGGAGAGCGTGGTCGAGGTGTCCGTGGTCAGTTGGTTGATGCTGGAAAACGGCTGGACTTTCGACAAGTCTCATGGCTCCAGCGGCGACAAGCTCGACGACTTTACCTACATGCACCAACGCTACACGGCTGACACCGCCACCTACACCGGGCGTGTCACGGTGCCGGTGTTGTGGGACAAGAAGCTCAAGCGAATTGTCAGCAATGAATCGGCGGAAATCATCCGCATGTTCAACAGTGCATTTAATGGGCTGACGGGCAATGAGCTGGACTTCTATCCAGGAGCCTTGCGCCCGACAATCGACGAGCTGAATGACCGGATCTATCCGGCCGTGAACAATGGCGTATATCGTGCTGGCTTTGCCACGTCACAAAAAGCCTATGAAGAAGCCTTCGATGATGTATTTGCCGAGCTTGATCACCTTGAGCAACATCTGGGTGAGCACCGGTATTTGGCGGGCGAATACCTGACTGAGGCCGATGTAAGGCTTTTTACTACTGCGATTCGGTTTGATGCGGTGTATTACAGCCACTTCAAATGCAACCTGAGGCGGATTGCGGACTATCCGAACCTGTCCAATTGGCTACGCGAGCTGTATCAGTGGCCGGGGGTTGCCGAGACGGTGGATTTTGCACACATCAAAGGGCACTACTACGCCAGCCACCGGACGATTAATCCGACCGGGATTGTGCCGAAGGGGCCGCAACAGAAGTTTGATATGAAGCATGATCGGGAGAGATTGAGCGGGCAAGGGGTTTGGAGCTGATCCACAAGCTGCGCTGAATATGATGGCCTCATCGCGGGCAAGCCCGGCTCCCACATTTGATCGGTGTTGAAACCTGAATCGTGTGTTCAATACCGATCAAATGTGAGAGCGGGCCCGCGATGGGATCCAGAGTCAGACCTGAGACTGAGCCCCTTCAAACCACTTCAGTTTCTCACGCAACTGCACCACTTCTCCCACAATTACCAATGTCGGCGCATGAACCTCATGCTCCGCCACCATGCGTGGCAGGTCAGCCAGGGTGCCCGTAAACACCCGCTGATTGGACGTGGTGCCCTGCTGAATCAACGCCGCCGGGGTGTCCGCCGAGCGTCCGTGCTGGATGAGCTGTTCGCAGATGATCGGCAAACCGATCAATCCCATGTAGAACACCAAGGTCTGCGAAGGCCCCACCAAGTCACTCCAGGGCAGGTCTGACGTACCATCCTTCAAATGTCCCGTCACGAAACGAACGGATTGCGCATAGTCGCGATGGGTCAACGGGATGCCGGCATACGCCGCACATCCACTGGCCGCTGTAATGCCCGGCACGACCTGGAACGGAATGCCATGGGCCGCCAGTTCTTCGATCTCTTCACCACCCCGACCAAAGATGAACGGATCGCCACCCTTGAGCCGCAGCACGCGCTTGCCTTGCTTGGCCAGGTCCACCAACTGCTGGTTGATCTGGTCTTGCGGCACCGCATGATCCGCACGGCGCTTGCCGACATACACCCGCTCGGCATCGCGACGGCACAGTTCCAGAATCGCTGGCGCTACCAGGCGGTCATACAGAACCACATCGGCTTGCTGCATCAATCGCAGCGCACGAAAGGTCAGCAGGTCCGGATCACCGGGGCCTGCACCCACCAAATACACTTCGCCCGGCGCATGCGGTGGCGCGCCATTGATCTTGGCTACCAGCAAACGTTCGGCTTCATCGCCCTGCCCGGCCAGTTGTCGGTCGGCAATGGGTCCCTGAAAGACTTCTTCCCAGAACGCACGACGCTGCTGCACATCCGGGAACAAGCCTTTGACCTGGCTACGAAAGCGCGCCGCCAAACCGGCCAACTGGCCGTAAGTCGACGGGATCCAGGTTTCCAGTTTGGCGCGGATCAATCGCGCCAGCACTGGCGCATCGCCGCCGCTGGAAACCGCGATCACCAAAGGCGAACGATCGACAATCGCCGGGAAGATCACGCTGCACAAGGCCGGCGCATCCACCACATTCACCGGTACGCAACGGCGGTGGGCATCGCTGGACACTTGCGCGTTCAGCGGCTCGTCGTCAGTCGCCGCGATAATCAGGGTGCAACCGTCAAGGTCAGCCTCCTGATAACCGCGCAAAATCAGTTCACCGCCACTGCCCGTTACCAGTTCACGCAACTGGTCTTCAATCTGGGGAGCAACCACCCGCAACAACGCGCCGGCGTCGGCCAGCAGTCGGGATTTGCGCAAGGCAATCTCCCCACCACCGACGACCAACACACGACTGCCGCGCAGGTTATGAAACAGCGGCAGAAAT
>Ga0247816_10000059_pt1 | contig 57821 bp, 47 predicted proteins | sample UWRJL209509C1_FD_179930 | JGI IMG/M metagenome (GOLD analysis project Ga0247816, IMG submission 179930) | Plant litter microbial communities from Arlington Agricultural Research Station in Wisconsin, United States - UWRJ-L209-509C-1 | ecosystem: Environmental > Terrestrial > Plant litter >...
TGATCCTCAGGCGGTATAGGCTATCTGGGGTAGCCAGCTGGTAATCGTTTAGGTTGATGAGTACATCTTTAAGCAAATAGAACCTGCTGGGATCTGTTGCTGAGTTTTTGTCGATTAGCCAGTCCTTCAATGTAATATCAAGGTTATCCAGGGAGTCTGCTTCTGGTACTTGCAGGTTTTTGTTGATATATTTAAAACTTATGTCCTTGAGGTTAACACTACGGACGCTTACCCTTTTCAGTAGTTTTGATATGTATTCATATGGCGACTTGTTGGGCCGCGGCGGCTTGTTCTCATTGAATTCAAATTGTTTGTTGATCATCACCACACTGGGATGTTCAAATAACAGCGCATCTACATCCAATTGCTTTTCCCTGAACAGCTTCCATGGGTGAAAATTCCAGATAGTCAGTTTTTTTAGGCGTACTTCGTAGATATTGTTGGGTGCCCGTTTGAGTTTTACCAGTTTGTTAAAGATATTGGTATCAGGGATGATTTTTACATCCAGGATAGAGGCATTTCCCAACAAGTAGTTAGTGTTTACCGTGCTGAATTCGATATGGTACAAGCTATCCGTAGCATTGAGCACAAGGCTTTTTAACTCCTTTGTCACAATTGGCCTGCGCTTTGAACTGAGGTACCATGACGCACCATCTGCCGTCATAAACAGCACAAATGCTATTCCTGCAACCCATTTGAATACGTTAAATGTCTTACGTGACGTCTCGATCATGCATGCGGATCTATGATTTACAATATACGTTTTTTACTAAATCAAATTAGCTAATCCTGTTGACGCTCAGCTTTTCTTTCTGCTTTCTTCTCCTGCCGCTTCTCTTTCCGGTCTTCCCTTTTTTCCATCCTGCTTTTTTTCTTTTCCTTACGCTCCTCCAGTTTTTCTACCACTACTTTACGGCCTTCTTCTGGACTCTTCATCGGGATAATGCCCAGGCCAACAGTTTCACGCATGCCGATAAATACACTTTTCCACAAGAGGTTGAAAAACGACGCACCTGGGGGACGCTCGTAATTCACAGTGGCCACCCGCAGCGGTTTTCCTTTTGCCGGGTTTTCATCCTTAATAACCAATGTATTGGCAATAAAGGACATGAACCCCTTCTTTTTAGCAGGTTGTCCATCCTCTCCCTCTTTTAACAGGGCAATTTTCAGGTTATTATAATACAACCGCATGGTACCTTTTGAGCCTGCCGCATTTGCACTGAATTCAAAATTTATCTTATGTATTTTACCTGTCTCTATTTTTACAAGACCTAGTGCCTGCGACAAAGGGTTAAGCTTAACCATATCCATCTGTCCAATATTTCCCCTGAAAGTGAACGCGGCATTCGGAGCTATCAAATCAAAATTGATATGTATATTCAAATGTGCTGCGCGGATCATATATGCACTGAGGTCTGCAATGGCGTGGTGGTTTTTTGCCAGCGAAACAGAGTCATTTGTTACATTTAGGATATTTCCGTTAAGTTGGTCAATGCGCACCGTTCCGCGCTGTTGTGCAATGGGGTTGTATTCTGTGTAAGCAACGTTTACACCCTGCAGTTTCAGTGTATCAATAGTGGTTTGTACAGGCAACTTTCTTAACGCCATATGTGGAAAATTGCCAGATTTATTTCCGTGGCCGGGGGGCATCTCCCTGTTCATGAAGACTTTCGCGTTGGCATTTCGTATTCTTAGGGATTTAGCATGGAGTATCCCCCTGATGTTGAGGCGATAGAAGTTGACGCCGGTAAGGTCAATGCGGTTAAAGGTAAGATCATACCTGTCTTTCTGTGTTTTCAACATTTTGCTGAATTGCATGTCGGGGTACATCGGGATCATCCTAAATCCTCTGATGTGAATGGTTTTTCCCCTGGCAGAACCGGTGATCGTATCTACCTTAGTTGTATACATTTTATTTTTTGATACTGAATGATATCCTGCCACCTGAAAAGCAACATCCTTCGTATAGTAAAATCTGGTGGTATCGGCTTTAGAGTTTGCGTCAATGAGCAGGTCTTTGAGCTGCACATGGAGGTGTTTGACAGAATTTAAAATATTACCGGTTTCGCCACTCACATAATCGACGTCTGCGTCTTCGATTTTTATTCCTTTGATATGGACCGATTTGAGTGATTTCGATATCCGCTCATATAAGCCCCTCCGGTCCTTTTTTGCAACCAGTTTTCTGTATACCTTGTTATATATTACATTAATGGAGGGATGTTCGAGGATAATGTCATTCATTTCTATTTTTTTCTTGAAATAAATGGTGAGAATGCTGATCCTGCGTAGTTTCAATTGCTCCAGTTTGATACGGAAAAGGTGGGTGGGTGCTGTCCCGAGTTTTTTTCTTTCGTTAAAAATAGCTGTATCCGGTGCCAGCAAAATACTGTCAACTGTCACGCTTCCGGTTAGTATATTCAGATGTACATCTTTAAAATTTATACGGTAAAGATGCCTGGAACCCTCATAAACAACATTTTTTATTTTTTCGGTAAGCAAGGGCTTCCACTTCAGGCTAAAATAAAGCGAAAAAGCTCCGGCTAAAACGAGCAGGAAAATGAATATTCCGGCTATCCATTTCCATATTTTTCTTATTCCTGGCTTCTTCTTTTCCATAAATTCAGCTATAGTCTTATATATACAAGAACAGTGCTAACATTGTTTAGTAGGCAATTTAAAATTCTGCCAATTTGTCATTTACAAATTAAATTTTGTATTTTTGTACCTCGTATTACTATTACAATTTATGATTGATTTACAGCTAACAGACAAGACACACGATGAACTGCGCCAGGGTGAAGCCCTGATCTTAGATGCACCAAAAGTGCTCAATGCAAGAAAGCTTTACATTGAAAGTTACGGTTGTCAGATGAACTTTGCTGATAGTGAAATTGTTGCATCTATCCTGCTAGACCAGGGTTTTGAGACAACTGGCGACTACCATGAGGCTGATGCAATATTTATCAATACCTGTTCTATCCGGGAAAATGCAGAACAACGCGTCCGCAACCGGTTATCACAGTTTGGGATTGAAAAACGCAGAAATCCAAAACTTATAGTAGGTGTTTTGGGCTGCATGGCAGAGCGTTTAAAATCAAAATTCCTGGAAGAAGAAAAACTGGTGGATATGGTGGTTGGGCCTGATGCGTACCGTGACCTTCCGCAACTGATTGAACAGGTTGGCGAAGGCCAGAAAGCCATCAATGTATTGTTGTCAAGGGAAGAAACCTACGCGGATATCAGTCCTGTTCGTTTAAATGGAAATGGCATCACTGCATTTATTTCTATTATGCGTGGTTGCGACAATATGTGTTCGTTCTGTGTTGTACCATTTACGAGGGGACGTGAGCGCAGCCGTGACCCATTCTCTATTCTTGCGGAAGCACAGGACCTGTTTGAACGTGGGTACAAGGAAGTGACCCTGCTTGGACAGAACGTGGATTCTTATAAATGGAAAGGTAGCGCAGAAGCAGACGATTCGGCAGGGATACAGGTGAATTTTGCACAACTGCTTGAGAAAGTAGCCTTGATCAGTCCTGAACTGCGTATCCGTTTCTCTACATCCCATCCTAAAGACATTACAGACGAGGTTCTATATACTATTAAGAAATATGATAATATCTGTAATAATATCCATTTACCGGTACAGTCGGGCAGCAGCAGGGTATTAGACCTGATGAACCGTACCTATACCCGTGAATGGTACAAAAACAGAATTGATGCCATCAGGAATATTATCCCTGACTGTGCAATTTCTACGGATATTATTGCCGGATTCTGTTCTGAAACGGAAGAAGAACACCAGGAGACGATGAGTATGATGGACTACGTAGGCTATGATTTTGCCTTCTGCTTCAGCTATTCTGAAAGACCAGGTACCATGGCTGCCAGGAAACTGGAAGACGATATTCCTGAGGATGTTAAAAAACGCCGTTTGCAGGAGATCTTGCTGAAACAGCAGGAATCTTCGATGATGCGCCTGCAGGCTTCTGTAGGGAAAACCGTACGGATACTGGTAGAAGGATTTTCAAAGAAATCTGACAAAGACCTTTGCGGAAGAAATGACCAGAACGCAATGATCGTTTTTCCAGCTGCAGAAAATGTAAGGCCCGGACAATACGTGAACGTGGTGATCGAGCGTTGTACTTCAGCAACACTACTAGGCAGAATTGCCAATTAAGAGAAAAATATTTAAACAAATTCAATTTATTTTGGACGTACAGGATATTAAAAACCGATTTGGAATTATAGGTGGTTCTCCACTTTTAAACCGAGCTATTGATATTGCCAGACAGGTAGCGCCTACAGACATGTCTGTGCTGATTACCGGTGAGAGTGGTAGTGGGAAAGAGGTTTTCTCGCATATTATCCACCAGATGAGTACCCGTAAACACGGTGCTTTTATTGCAGTTAACTGTGGGGCAATCCCTGAAGGAACAATAGATTCGGAGCTATTTGGTCATGAAAAAGGTTCATTTACAGGTGCCCATGAAGCCCGTAAAGGATATTTTGAGGTGGCCAATGGCGGGACCATTTTTTTAGACGAGGTGGCAGAACTACCCTTGGGTACACAGGCACGCCTGTTACGTATCCTGGAGAGTGGCGAATACCTGCGTGTTGGTTCTTCTAAAGTGCAGAAAACGGATGTTCGTATTGTTGCGGCAACCAACGTGGATGTGTACAACAGGGTGAAAAATGGAAAATTCCGTGAGGACCTTTATTACCGCTTGAACACTGTGCCATTGCGCATTCCCGCGCTGCATGAAAGAAAAGAAGATATTTACCTGTTGTTCAGAAAGTTTTCTGCCGACTTTAGTGATAAATACCGCAGTCCGGGAATACAGCTGGAACCAGATGCCATACAGATGCTGAGCAATTACAGCTGGCCCGGAAATGTGCGCCAACTGAAAAATATTGCCGAGCAGGTTTGCGTATTGGAAAAAGAACGCAATGTAACAGCCGCGGCCCTCTTGAACTATATTCCAAATGAAAGCGGAAGTAACCTGCCGATGGCCATTAACGGGAACAGCGCTAAGGAAGATTTTTCTGAGCGGGACATCCTGTACAAGGTTCTTTTTGATATGAAAAAGGATATGATGGACCTGAAGAAGCTGGTTGCTGAAATTATCCAGAGTGGTGGTAATACGTCGCATGTACTGGCAGACAATCCGCACTATATCAACCAGCTGTACCAGGAAGTTGACCAGACTACCAACAATGATTCTACGTTTACCATCAAAAAGCCTTCGCAGAATGCCCCCGTGGATTACAACTACGCCCATGATGCGGAAGAAGTGGAAGAATCGCTGTCGCTGATCGACAAGGAATCGGACCTGATCAAAAAAGCCCTGAAAAAACACAAAGGAAAACGTAAGTTCGCTGCACAGGAGCTGGGTATTTCAGAGCGCACGTTATATAGAAAAATTAAAGAACTGAACCTGAACTAATTCATGAAAAAGATATATTTATTGTTGCTGCTGCCTATGTTGCTGCTATGCAATTCATGTTCGGTAAAACTAAACGGGGCTTCGATCCCGACAGACATGAAAACGGTGACCGTGTTATTTTTTGAAAATAACGCCCCACTGGTAGTTCCATCATTGAGCCAGGATTTCACAGAAGCTTTAAAGGTACGGATACGTAACCAAACCAGCCTGAGTATTACCCAGTCTGACGCACATGCGGTTTTTGAAGGCAGGATTACTGGTTATGATATCAAACCTATCGCATTGCAAAACAATAATCAGCCCACAGCAGGCGGAAACAGGCTGACAATCCGCGTAACGGTCAAATATACGAACAACCTTGATCCAAAAGCGAGTTTCGAGGAGCCCTTTGAACGGTTCAAAGACTTCCCTATTGGAACAACTACGTTTGACCAGACTCAGCTTGCATTGATCCGCGATATCAATTTACAGCTTACTGAAGATATTTTCAACAGGGCATTTGCCCAATGGTAGAAAAAACAAATTCAATCATTAACTTAGCAACGTGGAGCCGGACAAAAACATAGAACAAGAGCTTGCTGATTTGCTGGCGAATCCTGAAAAGGTATCGCCGCAGCATGCAGTAATGTTAAATGGATTGTTACAGGAATACCCTTACTATCAGCCATTACACCTTTTACTGGCAAAAGCCGGCAGCAATACTTCAGAAAATAATGTACTTGCTAAAGCTGCGCTGTATACCAGCGGGCAGGCGCTTCACCGCTTTCTTTTTGAAAAAAGGGAACCACAGCCTGATCTGCATGTATATGATAATCCTTCAGCTATAGGTGAAGATCTTCCTGTAGTGACCGATGACCTGCCTGTAGCAGGCGATGCCGGAAACATCGAAAACACTTATACACATAAAGACAACGATAACGCTGACGAACAGGAAACTTTTGAAGAAATTTCTGAAGTTACAGGTTTTACTGAAGTGCAGCATGCAACCGTGGTATCCAACGAGTTGACGACTGCGTCTAACGAACCCAGCCCAATTTTAAACGAAACACCAGCGGTTTCAGTTGAAGCCGAAGAAGTTCAGGCACCTGAAGAGGATGTATTTGAAGAAATTAGCGAAGTCGACTATACCAATTACCGTCCTTTCAGGAATTCGGAACATGAAGAAGGACCTGATGCTCAGACAAACAACGAGGATGTCATCCAACGAAGGAACAGCCTTGAAGATGATTTCGTTTTTGAAAGCATTGCATCCTCAGATTTTTTTGCATTTGAACAAAACTTCAGGACGGCAGACGTTGCGGAAAAGGAAACAGAGCACACTGCTGCAGTAACCGAAAAACCTGAAGTGCAGCCTCCTTTTATTGAAGAGCACAACGAAGCGGCAGCAGCAGAAGTTGCCAACGGCAGGGTAAGCAATTACCATGATGATAAACTGCCTTATACATTTTTATGGTGGCTGGCGAAAACAAGGAAAGAGCATCAGGAAAGTTTTCAGCCTTATGCAATTCCTAAAAAAGCCGGTTCCCAGGAACTTCAGCAGCAGTATGTGGAGCATATATTTCATATCCAGAGCCACCTGACCGGAAACGAGGCCCTTTTGGATGCCGCGGAGCCGCCTAAACCATTGAACAAGGATTTTGAGATTATTGACAGTTTCATTAAAAACGATCCGCAGATTACGCCTCCAAATGCAGAGCAGATAGACAATGAAAACAAAGCCAAGAAAAGTGCAGAAGACCAGAACGACCTGGTTTCTGAAACCCTGGCCAATATTTATATAGAACAAATGCTTTATGACAAGGCGATAGATACTTATGAAAAATTAAGTTTGAAGTTTCCGGAAAAAAGCCGTTACTTTGCCGACCTTATCCAATCTATCGAAAAGAAAATTTAACCATTTAACATACTATGCTTTTTTTAATTATTTTATTGATCATTATTTGTGTTGCATTAGGCCTGTTTGTATTGATACAAAACCCTAAGGGCGGTGGACTGGCAACAGGCGGATCGGGCAGCAATATGTTCGGCGTACAACGTACAGGAGATGTTTTGGAAAAAGGCACCTGGGTATTGTTAACACTAATCGTGGTGATTTCACTTGCTATCACAGCAGTAGGTAAGAGCGGTGGTTCATCTGCCGGAAGTTCAGATTCAAAAATTCAGGAACAACTGGATAAAACACCGGCACCTTCTCCAATAGGCGGTGCATTATCGCAGCCAGCTGCACCTTCAGCTACAGACACTACAAAAAAATAGCCTTAGCTATCATAATGCATAAAGCCCGGCAGGAATAATCTCCTGCCGGGCTTCTTTTTTGTATCCCTGCCAGTCTGACACGAAAAAAGAAGGGCTCAATTGATTAGCTGACAAGCCTGTGTAAATTTGGCAAGCAAAGCATCCTTGGCATAAAAACTGAGGAGTACCAGGTGTTTAATAAAATTTATACATTAACCTTTAAATTAAAACAATAATTAAGTTATGGCTTTAAACATTAAACCCATTGCAGATAGAGTAGTTGTTGAAGCTGCTCCTGCCGAAGAAAAAACTGCTTCGGGTATTTACATCCCGGATACAGCTAAAGAAAAACCTCAGCAAGGAACAGTAGTAGCCGTGGGACCAGGTAAATTTGCCGAGTTAACAGGAAACTTAGTACCATTGAGCGTTAAAGTTGGAGATGTAGTTTTATATGGTAAATATGGCGGTACTGAAATTACTTATGAAGGTAAAGAGTACCTGATTATGCGTGAAACTGATCTGTACGCAGTTCTTTAATCGTTGGTTTAATCCAGCACAACCCACCAAATATTTAAAAACCACATTTAAAAATGGCAAAACAAGTAAAATATAACGTAGAAGCCCGCGACGCCCTGAAAAGAGGAGTTGATACTTTGGCCAATGCAGTTAAAGTAACTTTAGGTCCAAAAGGACGTAACGTAATTATCGACAAAAAATTCGGTTCACCAGCAATTACTAAAGATGGTGTTACCGTTGCGAAAGAAATTGAATTAAAAGACCCTATTGAAAATATGGGTGCACAGATGGTTAAAGAAGTTGCTTCTAAAACTGCAGATATCGCAGGTGACGGAACAACTACTGCAACTGTACTTGCACAGGCAATTGTTACTGCTGGTATTAAAAACGTAGCTGCTGGTGCAAATCCAATGGATTTGAAACGCGGTATCGACAAAGCAGTTACTGCAATTGTAGCTAACTTAAAAGCACAATCACAAACTGTAGGCGAAGACAACAACAAAATCAAACAGGTTGCGTCTATCTCTGCAAACAATGATGAAGTAATCGGTTCACTGATTGCTGAAGCAATGGGTAAAGTAGGTAAAGATGGTGTAATTACTGTTGAGGAAGCAAAAGGTACTGAAACTGAAGTTAAAACAGTTGAAGGTATGCAATTTGACCGTGGTTATTTATCACCTTACTTTGTTACCAATGCTGATAAAATGGAAGCGGAATTAGAAAACCCTTACATTTTGATCTATGATAAAAAGATCAGCAATATGAAAGAATTATTGCCGATTTTAGAGAAACAAGTTCAGACTGGTAAACCTTTGTTAATTATTGCTGAAGATCTTGATGGCGAAGCCCTTGCTACTTTAGTAGTAAACAAGATCCGTGGTTCACTGAAAGTTGTTGCTGTTAAAGCTCCAGGTTTTGGTGATCGCAGAAAAGCAATGCTCGAAGATTTAGCGATTTTAACTGGTGGTACAGTTATTTCTGAAGAAAGAGGCTACAAATTAGAAAATGCTGACCTTACTTATTTAGGTACTGCTGAGAAAGTTGTTGTTGATAAAGACAATACAACTGTAATCAATGGTGCTGGTCAGTCTGATGATATCAAAGCCCGCGTTAACCAGATTAAAGCACAAATTGAAACTACAACATCTGACTACGATAAAGAAAAATTACAAGAGCGTTTGGCTAAATTAGCTGGCGGTGTTGCAGTTCTTTATGTAGGTGCTGCTTCTGAAGTAGAGATGAAAGAGAAAAAAGACCGTGTTGACGATGCTTTACATGCAACCCGTGCAGCGGTTGAAGAAGGTATTGTTGCTGGTGGTGGTGTTGCTTTCATCCGTGCTATTGAAGCATTAGAAGGAATGAAAGGCGCTAACGATGACGAAACTACTGGTATCGCTATCGTGAAACGTGCTATCGAAGAGCCATTACGTCAAATCTGTGAAAACGCAGGTATTGAAGGTTCTATCGTTGTTCAAAAAGTTAAAGAAGGAACAGGTGATTTCGGTTACAATGCCCGTACTGATGTTTATGAAAACTTAATCAGTGCAGGTGTAATTGACCCAACTAAAGTAGGTCGTGTAGCTTTGGAAAATGCAGCTTCAATCGCAGCAATGTTGTTAACAACAGAATGTGTATTGGCTGATGATCCTGATGATAATGCAGCTGGTGCTGGCATGCCTCCTATGGGTGGCGGCGGTATGGGCGGCATGATGTAAGCTTTCTATTACATACCTAATTTTACAATTAAATTAAAAAACCCCGCTACAAAATAGCGGGGTTTTTTATGCTTTAGAAATTTCAACTCGTTGTTAGGCAGTTACTAGGATGCTGTATTAGACTTACATATTTTTAGTTAGCCTATTATATGAAAAAGTTTCGACGCGCCTTACCAACGCTGCTCTTGCTATTGCTTTTTTGTCAGATTAAAGCGCAAGTTACACCCGGACCTGTCGATCCGGGGCCGTATGGTTATGGCAGTAATGTAACAGTCTCCATTGCCATCCCGACAACCACTTGCCTTCCACGTTTAAACAATAAATTTGAACTCTTTCTGTCAGATATTACAGGCAGTTTTATTGGTGAAAGGAAAATAGGCGAATACAACGGATTTTATACACCGTTTATCAATGGGTTGATTCCCAGTGGTACCCCACTACTGCTGCCTGGCGACCTGTACAGACTCAGAGTTAAGATATCCGGCAACAGCACCATAGTTGATGTTCCCGGAACAATCAGCATAAGGGCGGTAAACATGCCTGTAGTGGGCGTTACCCCATCATCGCAGGGACAGGTTTTGGGTACCGATACCTACGGATTCTGCAGCAGTTCGGTAAGCGAAAGCAACTCCATCATATTAACCAATAGAAGTGCAGCAAATACCCGCACGCAGTTGGTGCTTACAAATGAAATTGCAAATACGAGCCAGACCTACAGTCTGGGCCCCGCAGGTTTTCAGATTACGGGTTTGCCCAACGCTTATTTCACCGCGTTGCTTAACGGAGAGATCACATCCGGGCTAGAAACCATCAAATCCAACAGGTCCTATCTCCTGCTGAACAGTTCACTCAAAACAAATATTCAATCGCCCGGAGATGGCTTTGGCTGTATAGATCCCGCTGCTGGAAACATCGCCACACTGGTTTATTCGGTTAACATTGATGGGGTATCGGGCATAAGAAACAACTATCCGGGTCTAACGTACAGAATTGGCTGGGGAGATGGTACAGGCGACATAACCTACACCCACTGTGAGCTGATCAACATGAACGGGGTAATTACCCATAACTACAACAAAACCTCCTGTGGGCAACCACCAATTAATCTTGGAAACGGCAATCAGGTTACCAATGCATTCAGTGTAAGTGTGACGGCTGTAAATCCTTTTTGTGCGGAAACAAATTCAACAATAGCTTACGCAAAAATCTTTGTGAAACCCGTTGCAAAGATTAATCCGCGTGCACTTACAGCCTGTACAAATGTCCCGGTAAGTTTTAATAACGGAAGTATCCTGGGAACCAATGCAAATTGTTCAACCACGATGCAATATGCATGGTATGTTGACGGCGTCCTTCAGTCAACCTCAGTCGATTTTGTGTATACTTTTACTACCCATGGAAACCATGAAGTGAAACTTACAGCAAAAAACGATGTTGGCCTTTGCACTGCAAGCGAAAATACAGTGACCATTTGTGTACAGGATCCACCGCAGCCCTCGTTTACCTTACCGGGCACCGCACCATTTACAGTTTGCGCCCCCGGAATAGTCAGTCCCACTAACACCTCCGTTATTGACAATATATGTGATCAGAATAACACCTATTTGTGGACAGTTACAGGGCCGGCCGCAGTAGCTTACGACAGTGGTTCTGCAGCAAGTGCCAACCCAGTTTTCAGACTGGCCACGCCTGGGGTGTACCAGATTAAACTTGCTGTAACGACAGCTTCATGCGGCGTCTTCAGTACCTCAGAACAAACTGTTATTGTTAACGGTCAGCCAACAGCATCGCTTTCGCCGGATGTAACACTGTGTAATATCGGTACATATAATTTCAACAGCACTACAAACGGACCAACCAAAGCAAATTTTAGCGGAACTTTCAACGCTCTCGCAGGCACTTACAAATGGACTGTAAGTGGTGGCCAATATACTTTTGAGGATGGTTCCGATGAAAATTCCCAGTTTCCAAATATCAACTTCAGCGAATTTGCCACCTATACGATTACTGCAACGCATACAAACAGCTGTGCAACGGTTTCAGATACCCAGGTAATTACCTTTACTCCATCACCTCAGGTAAATGCGGGGGCAGACCAAAGTATATGTTTCAATGATGCCAGCGTCACACTTGGTGCTACAATAAGTGCCCCCGTTCAAAACGCTGTATGGGTAGGCGGATCAGGAACATTCAGCCCGGATAGAAATTCAATGAATGCAACCTACACCCCTACTCCAGCAGAAAAAAGTGCAGGCAGGGTAACCTTAATTTTTAGGGCTACTACTGGGCTGGCCCCACCCTGCAATACCATTGATGATGAAGTAATCATCACGATTAAACCACAAATTTTGTTAACCAGTGCTGCTACAGCGAGACTTTGCACAGGGAATGCCTTAAACTATCAGCCCACTGCATCACCTGCAAATACCACGTTTACTTATACGGCAACAGGTTCTTCAAATGCTGGTGGGTTTACATCTGGAAATGTTTTGCCTATCCCCGATATACTCACCAACAGTGACCCAGTTAATAATGCTACGGTGACCTATACCATCATCCCATCAAATGATGGCTGTACAGGAAACCCTTTCACACTGACGGTTACAGTGACACCCCGACCAGTTGTTACTGCCGCAGCAGCGAATCCTGCTATTTGTACAGGCAGCATGGCAGGTATCAGCATTACTTCTAACTTGTCTGGTACCACTTACACCTGGACAAGCATTGCTACCAACGGGATCACCGGGGCGAGCACAATGGTGAACCCAACCTCCAGTCAGGTGATCAATGACGCCTTATTTAATACAGGAACTACTTCTGGAACGGTGACTTACACCATTACCCCAATTTCAGGTGGATGCGCCGGTAATCCCTTCGATGTTTCTGTACGGGTAGACCCGGCTGTTACCGTTTCCAATGCAGGTCCAGATGAAAGCATCTGCGATGCCATCGTTTATACCCTCAATGGAAACCAACCTGTGGTTGGAACAGGGAACTGGACACTCAGATCAGGGCAGGCTGACGTAACCATCACCAATAGTTCGTTGTACAACACTACGGTAACCGGACTTAGAGGGGGACAAACATATGTTTTCAGGTGGACGATTTCGGCACCGGGTGCTTGCGCTGAATCTTTCAGCGATGTGACCATTACTGTCAATGTACCAACACTCGGAGGTACTACAGGCACTACTTCATCAACAGCCTGCGAAGGCGCAAACACGGGCACTATTGTCCTTGCGGGTTATACAGGCACAATAATCAACTGGGAAAGTTCTACAGACGGCGCAACCTGGGTTGCCGTTCCCAATACAACACCTTCACTTACCTATACCAACCTTATTGTTACTACCCAATTCAGGGCGGTACTACAAAACGGAAGCTGCGAGGTGAGAACATCAACACCAACGACTATTACGGTGAGCCCGGCAACGTCAATAGCCAATGCTGGCCCGGATCAGATCCTGTGTGAGGGAACTACCGTTCAGTTAAATGCAACATCTGCTTTGAAAGCAGGGGAAACAGGCCGATGGTCGGTTAGATCAGCAACGCCAAACGCAACAATTACCGACCCAACTAACCCTTCAACAACAGTAACCAATTTAACAGCCGGACAGAATTACATCTTTACCTGGACCATCACAGGTTCTGCACCCTGCGGGCCAACAAGCGATGATGTGACGGTAATTTACCGTCTGCCACTGACCAATAGCATTAGCAGTTCGAGTACCGTAGTATGTTACAATCAGGTTATTAACATCACTGGCGGCACGCCAACAGGCGGCGATGGCTCATATTCCTACAGCTGGGAGATCAGCTCTGATGGCACCAACTGGCTTTCCATTACTGGGCAAACTGGTCGCGATCTGAGCTATCAAATACAGGGAACATCAAGTTTCAGGCGAATTGTAACCAGCAATACCTGTTCCTTGGTGAGCAATATAATCAGGATTATTACACAGCCGCCTATTGCAAACAATACCGTGGCAGCCGACCAAAATATTTGTACAGGCACATTGCCGGCGCCATTGACAGGAAGCCAGCCAACAGGATCTGACGGCAATTTTAACTACCAATGGCAGGCAAGTACAGACAACGGAAATACCTGGGCAGATATTAATGGTGCTGTTTTCCCTGGCTATGCCCCTCCTGCCCTGTTGGCAACTACTTTATACAGACGGATAGTAAGCACAATTACCTGTAATGGCGACCTGAGAAATATCAGTGCGCCGGTTACCATTACCATTAAACCCAATGCGGAAGCTGAATTTACCTGGGTAACAGATAACGGTTGTACGCCATTTGCCATCACAGCAGCGAATGTAAAAGCAGTTCCTTATCCTGACCGCAATTCTACTTATACCTGGTACGCAGACAACGTAGAAATAGGAACAGGCATTACCTTTCCCGGTTATACGATTACAGAAAGCGATCAGACTGTAACAATCAAACTTGTAACCCTGAGCAGTCTGGGCTGTACACAGGACGAATTCAGTCATGTCTTCAGCACCAGGCAAAGTGTAACCGCCAGTTATACCCAAAGTGCAGTTTCCGGTTGCGGGCCACTGAGGGTAAATTTTGTAAACACCTCTACCTCACTTACCGCGGCCTCTTTTAGATGGGACTTTGGCAATGGGGTCACCTCTTCACAAACTATGCCCCCAGCGGTAACCTTTCAGCCTGATCCTACCGGACGGGATACAACTTATACCATTACCCTAACAGCAACTACTTCATGTGGTACCAATTCCTTTACTTCGACAGTGTTTGTGAAAGCAAGGCCAATCGCTGTCTTTTCGCCCGATAGGACCACGGGCTGTTCGCCGCTGACGGTTACCTTTACAAATACCTCGCCTGGTGGCACCAATACTTATTACTATGACTTTGGCGATGGGACCTTACTGACCAGAAATGACAAACTGCCGGTACAGCATACCTTTACAACAAACGTGGTTAAGGATTTTGTAGTAAAAATGATCGCTGAGAATGAATGCGGCAGGGATGAAAGTTCATATACCATCAGGGTATCCCCAAATACAGTCTTACCTGAACTGGTGGTTAATGCAGATGAAAAAGTAGGTTGCGCACCGTTCAAAGTGAATTTCTACAACAACAGCAGGGGTGCAAATTTATTCCGTTACGACTTTGGGGATGGGGCTACATTGCTCACCAGAAGCGCCCCAGAGGTAGTTTCACATACATTTACCCGGCCAGGTACATATACTATTTCATTGACCGCATCTAATGGCTGTTCTGATACCACTACAACAGAGTCTATAACTGTACTGGAACAGCCGGTTACGGCATTCAGTGCAGATATCACGCTCGGCTGCCCGGGCCTGCCTGTACAGTTCAGGAATACGAGTGTGGGCGGTGTAAGTTACCTATGGGATTTTGGAGACGGGACCTCATCCATAGAAGCAGAACCTAAACACGTTTACGCCGGTGCACAGGAATTTTACACGGTAAGCCTAACCACGACCAACAGTCTGGGTTGTACTGCCACAACTACGCTAAACCAGTACATACATATTGTTCCCCCTCCCCTGGCACAATTTAACGTAGCACCTTCAACACTGATCAGTATCCCTAATTATACTTTTAGGTTTGAGGATGAAAGTACAAACAACCCTACCATCTGGGCATGGGATTTCGGTGACGGAACCACTTCGGTACTGCCAAACCCATCTCATACTTACTCAGACACAGGCAAATATGTGGTGACTTTAAGGGTAAGCAACCAGCAGGGATGTTTCACCACCACCTTCAAAACGGTAACTATTGTAGGTGTTCCGGGATATCTATATGTGCCTAACTCTTTTATGCCAGGCGGGGAAAGCCCTGAACTGCGGTCTTTTATTGCCAAAGGATCAGGTATGAAAACCTGGAGACTGACCATCTTTAATAAATGGGGACAAACTTTATGGGAAACCACACAGCTCAACGAGGGAAGGCCTGTTGAAGGATGGGATGGCACATTTAATTCAGTGTTGCAGCCACAGGGCACCTATTTCTGGAAAATTGATGTAGAATTTGTTAACGGTACAGAATGGAAAGGGATGACATACGATTCAAAAGCACCGAAAAAAACCGGAGTAATTCACCTGATAAGATAAAAGACCAATGAAGCTATTTCAACGCTACATATTATTTGCATTGTTTGCCATCCCGATGGCATCTGCTTCGGGACAGGACCATATCTATTCACAATTTTACAACGCGCCCCTTTATCTGAACCCGGCCTTAACAGGGCAGTTTGAAGGGGATGTGCGGATGAATATGATTTACAGAAACCAGTGGACAGGGCTGAGCGGGAACCTGTCCTACCTGCACGCTTCCGCAGATCTCAACATCCCTAATTTTGGAGGTGGCCTGGGTCTGCAATTTAACAGAAGCTCTGAAGGCACGGCCTTTCTGGTTAAAAATAATATTGCCGCTACCTATTCCTACAGTGTGGGCAGCGATGATTTTGTGCTTTCATTTGGTATCCAGGCGGGCATTACCAACAGACAAATTGACTGGGACAAACTGGTTTTTTCAGACCAGATAGATAACCGGCTGGGCTATGTTCCTGGAAGTATCAGCGCAGCGCAACCGCCCGCACAGGCAAACAGATACTATTTTGATCCGGGGGCAGGGGCAAACCTGGTATTTGGAAATTTTATGGCGGGTTTGGGTGTTTACCATATTAACCAGCCTGATGAATCTTTCAGCGGTGCACAGGCAAAACTTCCAACCCGGTTCACTGCAAATGCCAGTTACCGTTTGCCACTGGTCCGCAGTTATATCTACGGCTCAGATGATGGATCTTATCTAATTCCTTCTGTGGTGTATTACAAACAGGGAAACGTTTCTTCTATCAGCGCGGGTGCACAGTTCAAATACAAAGGCGTTAATACAGGGCTATGGTACCGCACCGCAGGTGAAGGCGGGCCGGATGCCATAGTGGTATCACTTATCTTTGACATCTTTTCCGGCAGAAGAAAAGACGGCGAGAAACTACGCCTTGGCCTGAGCCATGATGCTACTACCTCCAAAATCAATTATACCAACACCAATGGCACTACTGAAGCCAGTATTGGCTATGAAAAATATTTTCCTAACAGCTCCAGCTACAACAAGTTTAACGGTTTGCGGTGTTACGACTTCTATTAAAGGTCATGGCCAAAAAAAAATCGTTGCAACATGATAATTCGCCTTAAACTATTTAGCTTTGAGCATGTTTAGAGAACAGATCTCAGTATTTGATATTTTTAAGATTGGCATAGGCCCGTCAAGTTCGCACACTCTTGGCCCCTGGAGGGCTGCCCAGCAATTTACGTCTTCACTACGTGAAAAGGCAATTCTGGAAGAGGTGGAACAGGTTAAAATACTGCTGTATGGTTCTCTTGCTAAAACTGGCATTGGTCATGGTACAGATATCGCAATTTTACTGGGCATGATTGGTGCCGATCCGGTTACATTTGATGTCAATGCCATAGATACTACTATACAACAAATCAAAAGTGAACAACTGCTATTGTTGTTGGGTACACATGCTATCGCTTTCAATTACACAGAAGACCTGATTTTTCTTTACCAGGAAAGCCTGCCTTTTCACCCTAACGCAGTAACTTTCCAGGCATTTCTAAATAACGGGAAGGCATTTTCTGAAACCTACTATTCGGTAGGCGGTGGATTTGTTGTCAAAGAAGGTGAATCTAATGCTGAAAAGGAAATGGTGGAACTACCCTTCCCTGTCGACAAAGCGGGCGATCTTTTGCATTGGTGCCTCACTACAGGACTGAAAGTATCTGAGGTGGTACTTGAAAACGAATTGTGCTGGCGTAAAGAAGCATTGACTACTGCTGGAATTATGCAGCACTTTGAGGTAATGAAAGAATGTACATTTCGCGGCTGCCATTCGTCGGGATTTTTGCCCGGTGGGCTAAACGTAGGCAGAAGGGCCGCAGCATTAAACAAGAGATTAATTGGCGGAAGGCCTTATACAGATTACGAAAGCTGGATTGAAGCAATCAGGGCCGGCGGAAACAGCTTTGGTTACACGCTGGACTGGGTAAGTTGTTTTGCACTTGCCGTAAATGAAGAAAACGCTTCATTTGGCCGTGTAGTAACTGCTCCAACCAATGGAGCGGCAGGAGTAATTCCAGCAGTGCTGCAATATGCGATTGCTTTCTGCGATTGCTTTACAGAAGAAAAAATCGTGCAGTTTATTGCCTGTGCATCTGAAATCGGCAGTATTTTTAAAAAAGGGGCCACGATTTCAGCAGCAATGGGAGGCTGTCAGGCTGAAATAGGTGTATCCTCAGCGATGGCTGCAGCGGCACTGACTGAGTGCATGGGTGGCTCGCAGCGCCAGGTGATGATGGCTGCTGAGATTGCGATGGAACATCATCTGGGCCTTACCTGCGATCCTATAGGTGGTTTGGTACAGATACCCTGCATCGAAAGGAATACAATGGGCGCAATAAAGGCAATCACCGCAAGTCAGCTTGCGTTACAAAGCAATCCTGATAAGGCAAAAGTAAGTTTAGGCGCAGTGGTAAACACCATGTGGGAAACTGCGCTGGATATGAATTCGAAATACAAAGAAACTTCTGATGGTGGCTTGGCAACGAACATTCCGATTAGTTTGCCGGAATGTTAACGTTAGTCTAAGCTACTATATTTATTTGTAAACTTTCAACAGGGCCGGCAATAACTGTAATGTCCATTCCCTGTACATCATTGCAGATGGATGTAACCCGTCTGAAGCGACCAGTGAAATATCTGTAGCGGCATTACGTGAACCTGGAGTAATATCGGTATAGCTGATACCAGCTTTTAAAGTCTCTTCGTTATTGACGGCGTTGAAGGCATCAATTTGTGTTGCAATCGTTTGCGTACCCCTTCCGCTCTGCTTCCCAAACGGGGTAGCACCCCAATCAGGTATCGATATTACAAAGACATGGGTCTTGTTGCCATCGGCAAAGCTGATAGCTGTTTGCAATAGTTCTTTAAATTCAACTCTGTAGGTATCGATGGAATCACCACGGTACTGGTTATTTACACCAATCAACAGCGTAACTATATTATATTTGACAGCTAATGCCTGGGCCTGAATACCTTGTTTCAGTTCCCCGGTGGTCCATCCTGTTTTGGCAATAATCTTTGGCTCGGCCACTTTGACGCCCTGATTTCCAAGCATTTCCGCTAATTGATATGGAAAACACTGGTTCAGCACGACAGCTTCTCCAATAGTATAAGAGTCGCCAAGTGCGAGATAACTTAGCTGATCAGCAGGATTTGCAGGTATTGGGGTGTCTGTTTTCGCCATTCCGTTTGTTGCGCTTTTCTCGCAGCTCAATAAAAAAATCAATAATAAAACTGTCCCTGCTAGCTTCATATTGAAATTTACGCAGGATGTACAGTATTGGATGTTAAATATAGTTTATTTGAGAACTTCAGGAAAAAGGAAACCCTAATATTTTAAAGATATAACAAAACATTACGATTGAGCCGCTGAACATAAATAACACGTTGATCAGCATTTTACTCTTATCTCCGAGCCAAAAGTTGGCGACCAGGCTAATCACGAGGGTAAAAATTATTGGAATAGTTGCAGGATAAAAATGTAGGCTCTGGGAGAGATTTCCACCAAGGAGGGCTATTAAAGACCGTTGAAAACCACATCCCGGGCAATCGTATCCTGTCAGGTATTTGACTGGACAAGGTATAAGATGTAAATTCGCTTCCTCTAAAAAATCAGAGAAAGCGAATAAAATATGCAGAAAAGGCATCTATTTAAACTTGAGGCGGATTTGGTGGCTGGTTAAAAGGATCGTTCCCTTGAAATCCTGAAGGACCGAAACCCTTTGGACCAAAGCCGTTTGGGCCAAAGCCATTTTGGGCTTCAGCAGCCGATGGACCGAGGTAAGGATAATCTCCAAAGGCAAGCAGCGGATAAAACACCATAGGAAGTAAAATGAGCCCCACAGTATAACCTTCAGATTTACCAAAACTTTTGGAAAACAAGTTGGTGAGCCAGACCGCAAAAACAACGTTTACGCAGGGAATCAGCATCCATAGAATCCAGATTGTAGGTTTGCCAACAATTTCAATCAGAATAATCAGATTGTAGATTGGAATAATGGATGCCCAGCCGGGTTTACCCGCTTTTTCGAATAATTTCCACATGGAGATTATACAAAGAACGACGATGGCGAGGTAAATAATTCCCATCACCAATCCAAAAATAGCGAAGAAACCTGTTGTATCTTCTGTACCGTTAAAACCCATAAATATAATTTTTTAGTTTCTGTAAGATAATAAAAAACTATAAAACAAAGTATTAAAGAATAAATATTTAGAATAGCTCCATATTAAAAAGATCCGCGATATGTTTACGCAATACAGATTTCACTTCAGGCAAATTTACTTCGTGACCAAGCTCGCGCTCCATTGAGGTCACGTCTTTATCATCTATTCCACAGGGGATTATATTTTTGAAGTAGTCAAGATTTGAATTCACATTAAAAGCAAAGCCATGCATGGTAACCCAACGGCTGCATCTGACGCCCATTGCACAGATTTTCCTGGCTTTTTCATTGTCCGCGTCAAGCCACACACCTGTAAACCCTGAATATCTTCCGGCAGGAATACCGTAGTCCTGTAAAGTAAGGATAACCGCTTCTTCCAACGTTCTGAGGTAAAGATGGATGTCTGTGAAAAAATTATCAAGATCAAGAATTGGATAACCGACCAACTGACCTGGCCCATGATAGGTAATATCCCCTCCACGATTAATCTTATGATAAGTAGCACTCTTCTCCTTTAGCCCTTCTTCATCAAGCAAAAGATTTTCTGGATGTCCGCTTTTGCCCAGCGTATACACATGTGGGTGCTCACAAAAGATGAGAAAATTTGGCGTTTCCTTTGCGGTACCCAGCGTACGGTTACTGGTTTTGATGGCCACGGTTTCATTTAAAATTAGCTCCTGCGAGCCCCATGCTTCCTGATAATCAATCAATCCCCAGTCTACAAATTTTACTTTCTTGTTCATTTTAATTAAGCTACAACATATCCGAGCATATACCCGGCTATCGTATTGAAATAACAAACAGTTACTGTTTTAGTACCTTCGGGAAGGTTAACAATAACCGTTAGCTCACCGCTGTCATACAGCTGAAAAGGTTGTATATGGATATGTTTTCTAAATTCAAGGCCCTTTTTACCATACCATTTATAGACTGCTTCTTTTACACACCAGCAAACATACAAGGCCTGAATATTATCTTTGACCCCAGGCTGTGCCAGTTCTGGCGCGGAAAGAAATTTTTGCTGAATCAGGCCGATCTTAGGTTTAACCTGTTCTATATCTACGCCTACGTTCCTGTCCTTGCCAATCATCACAGCGGCGTAGTCGTAAGAATGACTCAGCGAAATACTGTAGGCAGAATTGGCAAGAAAAGGCTTTCCATGTTCATCCATCCGGCAATCGATATATTCAGATGTATTGAGCATCCTGCGCAGCAACACCCGCGTACTTAACCAGTGCAACAAACGCTTGCCTTTGTTCAGGGAAGCCAAAAAATCCAGCTCATGCTGTTTTAGCTGGAGACCTGAAAGGAGCTCTTGTTCCCCTTCTTCGATTTTCCATACGGCCAGTATGGTTTGATCGTCAATATCTTTATTATAGATTACAGGCATCCTATTTAAAAAATCAATGCAAAAGTATCTTAAATTAATCATAATTTCGCCCAAAGACTTTACAAATGATACTTTCAGACAAGCGTATATTAGAAGAGATTGACAAAGGAACTATAATTATCGAGCCCTTTAAACCAGAATGCTTAGGTACAAACTCTTACGATGTCCATCTGGGCAAATACCTGGCAACATATGCCGACAGGGTACTGGATGCAAAGGCGCACAATAAAATCATTCATTTTGAAATTCCGAAAGATGGTTTTGTGCTTCAACCGGGTACACTTTACCTGGGGGTTACACTTGAATATACCGAAACGCATGCACATGTTCCCTTCCTGGAAGGAAAATCAAGCACCGGACGTTTGGGAATAGACATACACGCTACGGCCGGAAAAGGCGATGTAGGATTTTGCAATACCTGGACACTGGAAATCTCATGTGCACAGCCTGTGAAAATTTATGCAGGAATGCCGATTGGACAGCTAATCTATTTTATGGTAGAAGGAACGATAGAAACCATGTATAATGCGAAAGACGATGCAAAATATAGCAATAAAACTACTAAGCCGGTAGAAAGCATGATGTGGAAGAATAACTTTTAAACACAGAATTAATTATAGCTTTTGAGCCTCAATATTCTTATATTGAGGCTTTATTTTTGAGCTGTATTTCTGGAATACAAATTACATTCTACCAGAAAGTAGTGAAGAATAAGACAACCTGTTATTGAAAAACCAATTATATGCTAATGAAGACAAAGTTTCTGACCGCATTTCTTTTTTTACTGGCGTCTACCCTCATTTTTGCCTTCCGCCTGGCGGATGATCCTTTTGAGGCATTACTAAAAAAACTTTCTGATTATAACGAGGAACATCCGCAGGAAAAGGTTTATCTCCACCTCGATAAGCCCTATTACGCCATAGGCGATAACATCTGGTTTAAAGCATACGTAACAGATTCGCGTAGCGGGCAACTATCCAATATCAGCAGCGCTGTGTATGTGGAGCTGATTGCAGAAAATGATTCTGTTAAAAAACAACTTAAGCTCCCTTTAACTACAGGGATCAGCTGGGGCGACTTCAAACTACCTGATACCCTGTCAGAAGGCAATTACAGGATCAGGGCCTATACACAATGGATGAGGAATGCCGGGCCGGATTTCTTTTATGATAAAACGATAAGAATTGGTAATGGCTGGGCAAATGAAGTATTTACCCGTACCAGCTACTCTTTTGGCAAGAAAAACAATGCAGAAACCGTTGAAGCGGTTATCACTTTTACAGACAAAGATGGCAAGCCTTATGCGGGACAAGAGGTAAAATACGAGGCACAGCTTAAAGATAAAGCAGCAGGCCGTGGCAAAGGCATGACCAATGCACAGGGCGAAGTAAATTTCTCTTTCCAGAATTCAACCGGTAGCCCTGCTTCTGGCAAAATCACTGCAACTATTACACTGGCGAACAAAAAGCAGGTGGTAAAGGTGATCCCGGTAAAAACCACTTCAAGCAACATTTCAGTACAGGTATTCCCCGAAGGAGGAAGCCTGGTGGAAAACCTCCCTTCGAAAGTGGCGATCAAAGCAGTTAACCCTTCAGGCCTGGGCGAAGATATAGAAGGAACAGTGGTAGACAATGATGGCACCGAAATACTTAATTTTAATACCAAACACCTGGGGATGGGCAGTTTTATTGTGAACCCTCAGCCTGGAAAAACGTATACTGCAAAAGTAAAACGCAAAAACGGCAGCACAATCGAGATTCCCTTGCCTAAGGCTTCTCCTTCAGGATCTGTGCTAAGCATCAATACGGTGGATAGCAATAAGATTACCATAAAGGTTATGCTGAGCCAATCGCTGTTAAACCAGGGCGAGATGAAACTTGTCATTCAGCAGAACAATTCTGTTATTGCAGTACAGAAAGTTCAGACTACAAAACAAGTGAGCACGCTCTCACTGCCAAAAAAAGGCTTGCCATCGGGAATTATACACCTTACCCTGTTCAGTACAGCAAATTTACCTGTAGCTGAACGTCTTATCTTTATCAACAATCCGGCAGATCGGATCAATGCCAGCCTGGTCAATCTTAAAAGTACGTATAGCCCCCGGGCAAATGTTCCTCTTGAGATTTCTGCAGAGGACAGCGGTAAACCAACCATTGGTAGTTTCTCTATTGCTGTTACAAACTCTAATACTGTAACGCCCGACCCTGACAATGAAAGTAATATTCTTACTTCGTTGCTGCTGACTTCGGATTTAAAGGGTTACGTGGAAAAACCCAATTATTACCTGCTTAATGATACGAAAGAGATCCGCGAAAACCTGGACAACCTCATGCTTACCCAGGGATGGAGCCGGTTACTATGGACAGACCTGATGGGCAGTACCACTAAACCATCAGCCTTTCCGCCAGAAAAATCATTAAAGGTTAGCGGAACAGTTACCACAAACGGAACAAAACCAGTACCCAACGGAAGGGTATCACTATTTGCAACCGGCGGAGGTGGCCTCTTTGTATTGGATACACTGACAGATGCCAAAGGATACTTTAGTTTTGATAATCTCGTTTTTGGTGATAGTACCAAGTTTGTTGTACAGGCAAGAAATGCGAAGAACAAAAAGTATGTAGAGATCAACGTGGACATGATTCCCGGACAGGTGGTCACCAAAAATAAAAATACCGGGGACGTAGAGATAAATGTAAATGAATCTATACAGGCATACATCCAAAAGAGCAACAGCTATTTTGACGACCTGAACAGGCGTGGCTTATTACAGCGCACCTATCTGCTTGACCAGGTAAACATTGTGCAGAAAAAGAATGTGGCACCTAATTCCACCAACCTGAATGGTGCTGGGCGCGCAGATCAGGTGATCACAGCAAAAGATCTGGGAACCTGCATCACCTTACTGCAATGTTTGCAAGGAAGAGTTGCCGGTATGGTCATCAGAGATAATAAGGCATACCTGCTGAGGAATAATGGAGTACCTATGCAAATTATTCTGGATGGTATACAACTGGAGCCAGACTTCCTCTCCAACATTAATCCCTTCGATGTGGAAACCATAGAAGTACTTAAGAGCATTGGTAACACCTCTATTTACGGATCACGCGGGGGAGGTGGTATTTTGCTAATTACTACTAAAAGAGGTGGAGGTGATATGAGCTACTCCAGGTATTCGCCAGGAATCATCACGTATTCACCTAAAGGTTATTACGCCTCACGTCAGTTTTATTCTCCACAGTACACACCTCAAAATACTGATCGGGGCCAAGACAAACGCTCAACTGTTTACTGGACACCACACCTGCCTACAGATACCAATGGCAAAGCAAAGTTTAATTTTTACAATACCGACGAGGCAGGAACATACAGGATCGTAATTGAAGGGATTAACGATCTGGGTCACCTTGCCAGAAAAGTATATACTTACGAAGTAAAATAATATGAATACAATCAATGTAACGATAAAGGACCGTCTGGCACTTATTACACTAAACCGCGGAAAATCAAACCCACTGAACAGGGAAATCATAACTGAACTTTCAGATATGCTCCACAATATCAGTAACGATGCAAATATCGGTGGTGTTTTGATTACCGGCCGCGAGCATTTTTTTTCTGCAGGTCTGGACCTCATAGAGCTTTTCAATTACAATGAAGAAGAAATCAGGTCGTTCTGGAAGTTATTCATGGATTTCACCGCTCAGATCATCTCTTTTAAAAAACCAATGGCCGCGGCTATCAACGGACATTCCCCAGCCGGCGGATGTGTAATTGCACTGGCCTGTGATATCAGAGTGATGGCAGAAGGGAATTACATTATCGGACTAAACGAAGTACCCGTAGGGATCATTGTACCAGACAGCATTTTTCAGCTCTACGCTTTTTGGCTGGGCAAAGGAGATGCAGCCAGAAGCCTGTTGGAAGGAAAACTGTTTACTCCTGAAGAGGCACTGAAAATTGGATTGGTAGATGAACTTGTAAATCCTGCCAGTATTATGTCTGCGACAGAACGCAGGATCAGAAAATACATGGCACTGGAGCCTAATACCTGGCAGCAAAGCAAACTGAATATACGCAAGGAGCTGATTGCCGCAGCAACAGCTGATCAGTCGGTGGTACTGGAAGCGATGCTTACACAATGGTGGTCGCCAACCAGCAGAAACCTTCTGAAAATGATTATTGATAACCTACAAAAAAAATAAGCCGATGTACAATCAACCGATGTTAAGAGATGATGCGCTGCAAGGTAAGACCATAGTAATTACTGGTGGCGGAACCGGTCTGGGACGGGCCATGGGAACTTATTTTCTGAAATTAGGCGCTAACCTTGTAATTACCAGCCGCAAAGCAGATGTGCTGCAAAAAACAGCCGCAGAAATGGAAAAGGAAACCGGCGGCAAAGTATTGGCTGTGGCCTGTGATGTAAGGGATTACGAACAGGTGGAAAACGTATTGGCAGAAACAATTCAAACTTTTGGCCGTGCAGACAGCCTGCTGAATAATGCAGCCGGGAACTTCATATCCCCTACCGAACGCTTGTCGGCCAATGCCTTTTCCAGCATCATAGACATTGTTTTAAAAGGATCTGTAAACTGCACACTGGCTTTTGGCAAACACTGGATTAAAGAAAAACAAGCGGCCAGTATTGTAAACATTGTAACTACCTATGCCTTTACAGGTTCGGCATATGTTGTACCGTCAGCCTGTGCCAAAGGCGGAGTGCTTGCCATGACACGCTCATTGGCGGTGGAATGGGGAAAGTATGGAATAAGAACCAATGCCATTGCACCAGGGCCATTCCCAACAAAGGGTGCATGGGAGCGCCTGCTTCCCGGCGATCTTGCAGAAAAGTTTGACTTTAAAAACAGGGTCCCGTTAAAACGGGTGGGGGAGCATCAGGAGCTGGCCAATCTGGCAGCATTTTTAGTCAGCGATTTCTCAGCGTACATCAATGGTGAGGTAATTACCATCGATGGCGGCGAGTGGCTACAGGGTGCTGGTCAATTTAATGCACTTGAAGCTATCCCTGACGAATTATGGGATAGTTTCGGACAAATGACACGCGCGGCAAAGGGAAGCTAAGCAGGTCGTTTCATACAAAAATTATTTTAGAGCCTTCTTTATTTTGAAATAGCTTATTTTTGTACCATGTCAACAGAAACAAAAGAAGAAACATTTACACTGGAGGAGATTTTAACTTCTCTTAAGACCTCTCATCGTTTGATTTTATGGAACGATGAGGTAAACACCTTCGACCATGTGATCCATTGTATGACTAAATATCTTGACTACACCGATTCTCAGGCAGAAAAAATTGCCTGGGAGGTGCACAACAAAGGAAAATGTGCGGTTCTCGAAGGATCTTTTACAGAGATGGAAGTTTATCGTAAAATACTTCAGCAGGAAGGTCTAACTGTAACCGTAGATTAACTTAATCCTCTTCTAGGGTACCAATCAGCGTTTCAATTTCCTGCTGGGTAGTTTTGGTCTTGTCTTTGGCATACCAGAGATGTAATTTTTCAGACCGGATATGCTTATCGGCATACTCGGTTTTCCATCCATTAAGCAGCTGCTGAGCAACAGCAGGACGTGGTCCCCACCTGGCGACAAGTTCACCCTCTTCATTTAGTACCAGCAAAACAGGTATCGCCCTTGCGCCACCAGTCAGATGTGCATCGATCAAGTCCAGATGTGCATCCCTCAATACAAAGCGGAGATCAATTTTATCCGGGAAAGCCTGTGTCATCTTATCAAAGAGGGGTACTATCTGTGCTGCGTCACCACACCATCCTTCAGTAATTACCAGGAAATGATAACGGTTTTTTAGTGCATTAACGCTGGCAATCAATGTGTCACTGAGCACCGCAGTTTTATCCAAACGCTCCATGCGCTGAATGTTTAACCTGGTGTAATGCAGCATCTCCTCACTGCTGTCATCACCGGTTGCTTTACCTTCTTTGAAGAGCGAAACTATAAGATCCCGGTATTCACTATAGCTTATTCCTTCCTTCACAAAAATATTACTGTAATTGGCCATAATCCTGTTGTAATAAAATAGTTACCCCCCTTTTTTTAAACTTCACTGCCGTTACTTTGTCCATCTAATAAAAACGCCCCTAAAACGACAGATCTACAAATGAAGAAATCCTTTTCTAACATCATATTTGTTCTATTTATTATCGGTACAGCCTTTTCTGTTTCTGAGCTTCACGCGCAAAGCCCGGGTACAGGTAAACTTACAGGAAAAATAATAGATGCGCAAAACAATGAAACAATTCCTTTTGCCTCTGCATTAGTAATTAACAGACAAACAAAGGCCACTGTAAAAACAGGCCAGACAGATGTAAACGGAAACTTGCTCATCACCGGACTTCCAGATGGCGTATTTACTGTCCGGATTAGTTACGTTGGATACCAGACCCTCGTAAGGGATTCGATATCAATCAGTAAAACCAAACAATCCCTGGCTTTTGGGACGATAAAAATGAGGGTATCAAAAGGCAATGCACTGAATGAGGTAAACATTACGGCGAAAAAAGCCCCGGTACAATTAGGGATTGATAAAAAAGTCTTTGCAGTAGACCAGAGTCTGGTAAGTGAAGGGGGATCGGCGTCAGACCTGCTCACGAACGTACCTTCAGTTCAGATTGACGTGGACGGAAACGTTAGCCTGAGAGGATCTACTGGAGTAAGGGTTTTAATTGATGGTAAACCTTCACTGATTGCTGGCGGCGACGTAGCTTCGATACTTGCCTCCATCCCTGCAAGCTCAATTGAAACTGTTGAGGTAATCACTAATCCTTCGTCCAAATATGATGCAGAGGGTAATTCAGGGATCATAAATATCGTACTTAAAAGAAACACAAAACTGGGCCTCAATGGCAATGTGGCCTTAACCGCGGGTAATAGAGACAATTATAACGGAAATGCCAGCGTAAGTTTTCAGAATAAAAAAATCAATCTATATGGAAATTATGGATATCGCTATGGTAACCGTATTGGCGGAGGCTTCAATAACATCCGATATCTTAACCGTACCGATTCTTTGGCTTCAGCAGAACAGCTAACCACTTCTAAAAATACAGATAAAAGCCATAATGCTAAAGCAGGGATTGATTATTACCTCACTACTAAAGACATTTTGAGTTTCTCAGCAGGTTTCAACAGCAGAGATAATGACAAAAGAGATTTACTGAATATCAATACATATAAAACAGATGGATCTCCACAACTGCTGAGTAACCGGGTAAATACGAATGAAGGAAGCGGCAACAGTTACGACCTGAACCTCGATTACAGCCATAAATTTAAAACAAGTCAGGAACTGACTTTCAATTTTGGATACTCCAAAGGAACAAACGACAATTTCCAACTATACAATACCTCCATTTACAACCTAAATGGACGAGACGTAGTACAGGATCCAGAAATACTGACGAATGATAACGATGGTACCAATAAAAACTATAACATCCAGGCTGATTATACCATGCCATTAGGCAAGTTGGGAAAACTGGAAACAGGGTACAGAAGCCAGATCAAATACACCGATAACAACACCCTTGCTGCCACATATAATGCCGCTACTGGCAGATATGACCAAAATTACCAATTGTCAAACCTTTTTAACAGTAAAGATCAGGTCCACGCCCTCTACCTGAATTATCAGAACCAAATTAAAAACTTTGGTTATCAGATTGGCTTGAGAGGGGAAACAGCAAGATTGAACACTAACTCTGGCGGATATATCACTGGAAGTCAGCTTTTGTACAGTCCAGGCCGCATTTCGTACGACCGCCTGTACCCTAGTATTTTCCTTACACAGAAATTCAAAGGTGAGCAACAAGTACAACTAAGTTATACCAGGAGGGTAAACCGCCCAAGGCCATGGGATACCAATCCTTTTATCGATTATTCAGATCCATTAAGCTGGCGCCAGGGTAACCCAAATCTGCTTCCAGAGGATGTACATTCTTATGAATTAAGTTACAGCAAATTCTGGGATAAGGTAACATTGATTGGAAGTGCTTATATGCGCCATACCAACGACCTCATACAACGGGTTCGTTCTGTGCCAGATTCTAACGGTGTAATCATCATTACCCCGCAGAACTTAACCAAAAGCACCAACAGCGGGATAGAACTGATTGCAAAAGTAGACCCATTTAAATTCTGGAACTTTACAGCCAACGCAAATGGTTACCATAGCAATATTGATGCGGTTCCCGAATATGATATCCGTGAAACATCCGGATATAGCTGGAATGCCAACCTGACTAATAACTTTACCCTGCCACACAGCATTACCTTCCAGGTAAGGGGCGAATACAATTCTACCGAAGTACAGGCACAAGGTAAGCGTAAAGCACAGTACAGCGTTGATGCAGGCGCGAAATATGACTTCCCAAATAAAAAAGCGTCTTTGAGTGCAAACATCAGGGACATCTTTAATACCAGGAGGTTTGGTGCCATTAATCAGGATGCCAACTCCATCACAGATTTTCAGCGTTACCAGAAGGGGCAGATGGGCAACATCACCTTTTCCTACCGGTTTGGAAAAACTACTTTCATGAAAAAACAAAAGAAACCGGAGCAGCAGGAAATGAAACCTGACGAAGGAACATTTTAAAAGTTTAACGGCCGCCCTTACAGGTGGCCGTTGTTAGTTAAAACAAGAAATTCGTATCTTGCAGCATGGAAGAACAGAACCCCTGGACCATTGTAGACAGCAGAAAAATTTACGAAAATAACTGGATTGGACTTACAGAACACAACGTGATCAACCCTTCCGGTGGCAAAGGCATCTATGGTGTTGTTAGTTTCAGGAATTACGCTGTTGGCGTGCTTCCGCTCGATGATGAATTGAATACATGGCTGGTGGGGCAATACCGATTTCCTTTAAACGCTTACAGCTGGGAGATCCCCGAAGGTGGTGGCCCATTGGACCTCCATCCCCTGGAAGGTGCAAAACGCGAATTACAGGAAGAAACCGGATTGAATGCGACCGAATGGACAGAACTGCTCAGAATGCACCTGTCAAATTCCGTGAGTGATGAACTCGCCGTTATTTATATTGCGAGGGGATTGAGCATGGGAGAAGCTACCCCAGAAGAGACAGAAGAACTGGTACTGCGTAAATTACCATTTATGGAAGCTTACGAAATGGTGATGGATGGAAAAATTACAGACAGCATGAGTGTGGCAGCGATATTAAAAACGCAGGTATTATTACAGCAAGGCAAACTATAACATTCTTATGAACAAATTCCTGGGGTATATATTTACACCCGTATTCTATTTTTTCTTTTTTCTTACGCTAATCATATTCCAACCTATCCAATGGATATGTTACCGGTTTTTTGGATATAAAGCACATAAAAAGGCTGTCGATTACCTCAACTTTTTTCTTACCTACTGCCAGGTATTCTTAGGTTCATCCACTACTTTTATCAACCAACAGCAGCTGCCTGAAGGAAGGCCCATTATATTTATTGCCAACCACCAGAGCATGTATGATATACCGGCACTGATCTGGTTTCTGAGAAAATATCATGTGAAATTTATTTCCAAGATTGAATTAACAAAAGGCATCCCGTCGATCTCATTTAACCTGAAATACGGCGGCGGAGCAAACATCAACCGCAAAGACAGCAAACAGGCCGTTTCGGAGATCCTTAAGCTTGGAAGAAGAATGAAAGACAACAACTGGTCCGCCATGATTTTTGCTGAGGGCACCCGCGCAAAAGACGGCAGGATGAAGCCTTTTCAGGTTGGAGGAATAGCTACCTTACTTAAATCTGTCCCAGAGGCGCTCATTGTTCCCGTAGCCATAGAAAATTCATGGAAAACGGTTCAGTACGGCGCTTTTCCGCTAAGCTTTGGCCAGCGGATGAAATGGACGGTACTAAGCCCCATCGAAACCAAGGGTTTAAACGCAGAAGAATTGACCTTAAAAGCCGAGCAGGACATCAGGAAAGTGCTGAACCAGGAGACAGCACTTTAAATATTATTGTTCTCTATTTTCTTGAAAAACTCGTCACGGTAGGTATCCCCAATAGGAATGATCTTACCGCAAATGGTAATCCGGCTACGCTCAATGCTTTCAATTTTGTCCAGCGCAATAATGTAAGATTTGTGTACCCGGATAAACTGCGACCGGGGCAGTGTTTCTTCCATTTTTTTCATGTTTTGAAGGGTAATTACCCGCTCTGCTTTAGTGAAAATTGAAATATAATCTTTCAGGCCTTCGATATACAGGATGTTATCCAATTCAATTTTCTGAATCTTATGCTCAGTCTTTACGAAAATAAAATCCTGCACCTGCTGTAAAACCTGTGGCGCCGGCGCGGCTGGCGCTGCTGCAACAACAGGTGGCGCAACGATAGTCTCCGCGTTGTTCTTATGCTGATTGTGCACTTTCTCTACTGCTTTATAAAAGCGGTCGAACGCTATTGGTTTAAGCAGGTAATCAGATACATTCAGGTCATAACTTTCCAATGCATACTGTGAATATGCAGTAGTGAGGATATAACTCGCCTTGTTGTTGGCTATTTTAAGAAACTGTATGCCTGTCAGGTCCGGCATCTGGATATCCAGGAATACAAGATCAATCCCTCCGGCCTGAACCAGCTGAAGGGCTTCAATCGCGTTCTCCGTTCGTTTCACCAATTCCAGAAACGGCACTTTAGAAACATAATCTTCTATTATATCGAGCGCTAAAGGCTCATCATCTACAGCAATGCATTTTAGTGTCATTGTATTATTTTTTTCAGAGATTTATATATCAAGCATCAGTTCACTGGTATAATGCGTAGCCGAATTTACGATATTTAGTTTATACCTTTCGGGGTAAAGTAACTGCAACCGTCGTTCTACATTATTTAAACCAACGCCCCCCATTGCATCCTTGTTTGCATTGTTTTTTTTATTGGTGATGCTAAAATGAAGTATTTTCTGGTTGGCAATGATATTGATCCTGATGGGATCAGAAGGATCATTGGCCACTCCATGTTTAAATGCATTTTCAACAAAAGAAATCAGTATCAGTGGAAGGATCTGTTGATTGTCTATTTCACCGTTAAGCGTCATTACTACAGCCGCCCCATCCTTAAACCTTAGTTTTTGCAGCTCAATATAACTTTTAACATATTCAATTTCTTTGCTCAGTGCAACCCAGCTGTCGTTACTTTCATAAATCATATAACGCATGATTTCCGAAAGCTTGAGTATGGCATCTGCCGTTTTATCAGACTTCTGATAAGCCAGCGAATAAATGTTATTTAACGAGTTGAACAAAAAATGAGGGTTGAGCTGCGATTTGAGAAACTGCAGTTCCATATCTTTTTTTTCAGTTTCCAGACTACGCTGGATACGAATGTTGCTAAACCAGTCGAGCGCAAACTTAATCAGGCAGCCCGAGATGATAAAAAACCCAGATACAAACACCGAACTCCAGAGAAAGGCATTGAGATCACGGTACTCTATTGTTCCGCTCTTATCATTAACGTACCTCAGCACTTCCTCGCGGTAAAAAACTGCGATAATAGTTTTTGCAGCGGCCATCAGGGCAATTAATCCGATAATTGAAAGTATATAAAGCCAATACTTTTTCAAAAGCTGAGGAATCAACAGGGTGTAGTTGATGTAAAATATAGAAATGTTGATTACAGAAAAATAGCCATACCTGACCAGTAGTTCCGCAGATCTGACCTTTTCTCCTGTTAAAGCGGTAACCAAAAAGATAAAGCCACCAATAAACAGCCAGTATACCAAATGTGCCGTCAACTCTCTTTTATCATTCATTCCTGCGTAGTGATTTTGCTCATCCAAAGTACCTAAAGTAATGTTTTCCGGCCACAGCTTTCGACGAACGGGCAATTTTTTTCTACCAACGGCAAAAATACACTCATTTTGCTTTTTTTCCTCAAATAGCCTGTTGATCTATGATTATTTCCACTTGGTATAAAACATTTTAGCAGCACTATTTTTTTGATTCTATTTGTTTCAACAAAACGAAACGATTATGAAATCTGCATCTGTTCAACACATCGACCACTTCATTAATAACAAGATATATACAACCAACGAAACAGTACTTCGCACCCTGATTAACGTCAATACCAACATCATGAAAAAATTAACAAACATCTCTCCCTTTATACTTTTACTGGTACCGGTTTTCATGATGATGATCCTTACCATCGCTACATCAGTGAACCCTGAAGTAGAAGGTATGAGCGCCGCAAAAACAACTACCAATACCTCAGTTGCCAAAATACCTGTGCAACGTTTGAAATAGAAAATTTAGTTTTAGTTATAGTTAATAGTAGTAAGTGACGGCTGGATGGCCGTCATTTCTTTTTTAAGGGTTTTTTGGGAAAATAAATATTTATTTTGAAACTAAGAATATAGTTCATACCTTTAACTATATTCTTAGTTCAACCTTTAACCTTTAAAAATCAACAGACTAGCTATCATGGAAATTAAAGATCTGACTAAAGCGGAAGAGCAAATTATGCAGGTACTCTGGCAAATAGAAAAAGGCTTCGTTAAAGAAGTAATGGAATACCTGCCAGAACCGAAAGCTGCTTACAACACAGTATCCACCATCATCAGGATACTGGAACAAAAAGGTTTCGTTGGCCATACGGCCTTTGGAAAATCACACGAGTATCATCCCCTGATTTCTAAAGATGATTATAAGCGACATGCCACAGAAAAGCTACTGGGAAATTATTTCGAAAACTCAGTAGAGAGTATGTTCTCCTTTTTTGTAAAAGAAGAGAAGATGGATATCAGCGATGTGGATGAAATTCTAAAAATGATCAGCAAACTTAAAAACCAATCAAAATGACCTGGGCCTATTATCTATTGCAAGTAAATATATACGTTATTATATTCTTTGCATTTTATAAATTACTGCTGGACAGGGAGACTTATTTTGTATTGAACAGGGTTTATCTTCTTTCAGCAATAACGCTATCATTGGTTATTCCTTTCATCCAACCCGAATGGCTTTGGGGAGGGACAAATCACCAAATCAGTATCAGTGCCGGCCAGCTCAATATGCTAATGGCAAATGTAAGTCTTGCACCCGATTCTTCCGGGTCGTTTAACTGGGGAGGGCTCGTGGCAGTCATCTACCTGGCAGGTGTAATATTCTTCACAATCCGCTTGGTTGCTGGCCTTTTTCACGTGAAACAACTGATCAGCACAAACGCTGAGGGAATGGCTTTTTCCTTTTTTGGCAGAAAAGTAATCGATACCAGTCTTCCAGGACAGGTAATTATTCACCACCATGAAGAAACCCATATCCGTCAGCACCATACACTTGACGTGTTATACTTCGAGCTGATCAGCATCCTTCTATGGTGTAACCCTATCATCTACCTGTACAAAAACGCCATCAAAAACATACATGAATATCTGGCCGATGAAGCAGCAGCGGGATTACAGGGCGATAAAGAATCGTACGCAATGCTTTTACTAAGCCAGGCCTTCGGTATAGACCAAAATACCCTTACCAATAGTTTTTTTAATCAATCACTCCTTAAAAAACGAATTTTTATGTTACACCAACCACGTTCAAAAAAAGTAGCCATATTGAAATATGGTCTATTTCTTCCACTGTTTGCAGTGACCCTTTTGTTTTCTTCTGCCACCATCAGCAGAAATGAAGAACTCAAAGCTGTGGCGAAAGAAATCGTATCGCCGGTATCCATTGATATGGCCCGTTTCCAACAGGATAAAGACCATCAGACGGCAATCAACAATGAGACGCCTATTGACACCCCTAAAAAACAGGTTGCCCGTAAAGCTGTGAAAAATGGCACTGCGGGAACCCAGGAACAAGATGAAGTTAAACCGCCAACCTTTCAGGGAGGAATGGAAAAATTCTACAAATACCTCGCGGCAAATTGCAAATACCCAGCAGAAGCCGTTAAAAATAATATACAGGGAAAAGTTTTACTTTCCTTTATCGTAGAGAAAGATGGTACCATCAGCGAAGTTAAAGTGGTTAAAAGTTTGGGGTCAGGAACAGATGAAGAAGCGGTAAGGCTACTGGAGAATTCCCCAAAATGGAAACCTGCTACCAGTGGAAACAAACCCGTCCGTGTGAAGTATGATGTGCCCATCAATTTTGCTTTAAGTGATGAAAGTAATAAACACGCCGCAACATCCCCTGCAGTAAGTCCAAATATCACAAAGCTGAGCGACCGTACAGTGGTAATTGCAGGGGAAGGCGATCCAAAGAATGAGCCTGTCTATTATATTGACGGCACACGGGCCAGTAGTGCCGACCTAAACCAATTGAAATCAAATGAGATCGAATCAATCAATGTTCTCAAAGATAAAACAGCAATTGACACTTATGGTGAGGAGGCAAAAAATGGTGTTGTGCTAATTAACACTAAAAAAGGAAAGCAGAAGGCCGCAACTTCAGGAGTTTTTGAAGGAACGCCCCAATACAGGACTTTTAGTCAACCCTGATTTGGCGCGTCAAAATTTGGGTATATGGCGCAATACCTAAGTATTAAGCCCATGAAGAGCACTTTACTATAAACGCACAAAACCCCAGCTAAATCAGCCGGGGTTTTTGTGTTAAAGCCTTGTCTCGTCGCCTTAAATCTATTAAACTTCTTCCTCAGAAACAAATTTTGAGGCATAAAAATCTCTGTTCATTCTTGCAATGTTCTCCAGAGAGATTCCCTTTGGACATTCAGCCTCACAGGCACCTGTATTGGTACAGTTTCCAAATCCTTCAGCATCCATTTGAGCCACCATACTTTGTGCACGACGATACCTTTCCGGCTGTCCCTGAGGCAATAATGCAAGCTGTGAAATCTTAGCAGAAGTGAAAAGCATTGCTGATGCGTTTTTACAGGTGGCAACACAAGCTCCACAACCTATACAAGCTGCAGCTTCAAAAGCAGCATCAGCCTGCAACTTAGGAATCGGCAGTGCATTTGCATCCTGGGCATTACCAGTGTTTACTGAAATAAAGCCGCCTGCTGCGATAATCCTGTCAAATGCAGATCTGTCTACAGTTAAGTCTTTGATTACCGGAAAAGCCTGCGCTCTCCATGGTTCAACTACAATAGTGTCTCCGTCTGCGAAAGAACGCATGTGCAACTGACAGGTAGTGATACCTTCTTTCGGGCCGTGTGGCCTTCCATTGATATACATTGAACATGCCCCGCAAATACCTTCCCTACAATCGTGGTCAAATACGATTGGCTCATCTCCTTTATTGATCAGCTGCTCGTTCAGCACATCAAACATCTCTAAGAAAGACATATCAGGAGAAATTTCTGATAATTTATAATCGACCAAATTACCTTTGGTTTTGTTATTCTTCTGACGCCAAACTTTCAGCGTTAAATTCATATTTCCTGTACTCATGGTATTGAGATTTTAGTACTAGATTATTTATAACTTCTTTGTGCAATTTTGATGTTCTCAAATTTCAACTCCTCTTTATGCAGTTCAAATTTCACACCTTCTTTAAATTCCCATGCGGCTACATATGCGTAGTTTTCATCGTCCCTTAAAGCTTCTCCTTCTTCAGTCTGGTATTCTTCCCTGAAGTGTCCGCCGCATGATTCATTTCTATTCAAGGCATCAATACACATCAGTTCTCCCAATTCGATAAAATCTGCCACACGTCCGGCTTTTTCAAGCTCAGGATTAAACTCATCAGCAATACCCGGAACACGAACATCGCTCCAAAAATCCTTCCGCAATTGCTGTATCTCAGCAATCGCTTCTGTTAATCCTTGTACGTTACGCGCCATTCCACATTTTTCCCACATGATCAAACCTAATTTCTTATGGAAGAAATCCACAGATTTAGTTCCTTTGATTGAAATAAACTTATCAAGTATTCCCCTTACACTTGCTTCGGCCTCAACAAAAGCAGGATGGTCCAACGGAATTGGTTTCGTAGCCAGTTCTTTAGAAAGATATGCTCCAATAGTGTATGGAAGAACAAAATAACCGTCGGCTAGTCCTTGCATTAGCGCAGAAGCACCTAAGCGGTTAGCTCCGTGATCAGAGAAATTTGCTTCACCAAGGGCATATAAACCAGGTATTGTAGTCATCAGGTTATAATCAACCCATAAACCACCCATGGTATAGTGAACCGCAGGATAAATACGCATTGGCAATACATAAGGGTCTTCACCCGTAATTTGCTTATACATATCAAACAGGTTTCCGTATTTTTCTTTAATTACCTCACGGCCAAGGCGCATGCAGGTTTCTTTATCCGGGTTTACTATATTATGTTTTGTAGCTTCAATACGTCCGTAACGTTCAGTATTTGCTGCAAAATCCAGGTAAACTGCAAGTTTTGAAACACCAACACCATAACCGGCATCACAACGCTCTTTTGCCGCCCTTGAGGCAACGTCACGGGGAACCAGGTTACCAAAAGCAGGGTAACGGCGCTCCAGGTAATAATCTCTTTCCTCTTCAGGAATATCAAATGCTTTACGCTGATCGTCTTTTTTCTTAGGCACCCAGATTCTGCCGTCATTACGTAACGACTCAGACATCAGGGTTAATTTAGACTGGTGGTCTCCCGAAACCGGGATACACGTAGGGTGAATTTGTGTAAAGCAAGGGTTTCCGAAAAATGCACCTTTCTTGTGTGCTTTCCAGGCTGCAGTAACATTACTTCCCATTGCATTGGTTGACAGGTAAAATACGTTACCGTATCCACCGCTTCCCAAAAGCACAGCGTGACCGAAGTGACGCTCCAATTGGCCTGTGATTAGGTTACGTGCAATAATACCGCGGGCTTTACCTTCAATCACTACAACATCCAGCATCTCATGGCGGGTAAACATTTCTACTTTACCCATTCCAATCTGGCGCTCCAGTGCACTGTAAGCACCTAACAATAACTGTTGTCCCGTTTGTCCTGCTGCGTAAAAAGTACGCTGAACCTGGGTTCCACCAAACGAACGGTTATCAAGCAAACCACCATATTCCCTTGCCAATGGCACACCCTGTGCCACACACTGGTCAATGATGTTCGCACTTACTTCAGCTAAACGGTGTACGTTTGCTTCACGGGCACGGTAATCACCACCTTTAATAGTATCATAGAACAAACGGTAAACACTGTCACCATCGTTCTGGTAATTTTTTGCTGCATTAATACCACCCTGAGCTGCAATCGAGTGAGCTCTTCTAGGTGAATCCTGGAAACAAAAACATTTAACCTTATATCCCATTTCGGCCAGTGTAGCTGCTGCCGAAGCACCTGCAAGTCCTGAACCTACTACTATTATTTCTATACTTCTCTTATTCGCCGGATTAACCAGAGGCATTGAAGACCTCAGTTTAGTCCACTTCACGGTCAGTTCCCCTTCCGGTATATTTGCATTAAAATCTGCCATTTTATTTAGCGTTATACGTTCAATATTTATTTAATAAGACCTGTATAAATTGCTACAGGCATAGCTGCGAAAAGCAACGACAGTATGATAGAATACCATACGCCAGTGCCTTTGATCAGCGGGCTATACTTCCTGTGGTTCCATCCCATAGTCTGAAATGCAGAAGCAAAACCATGTAATAAATGGTAAGCCAGTGAAACCATAGCCAATTCATACAAAACTACTATCCAGATATTCTGAAAAGTTAACCTCATCACAGCATAGAGATCTTCACGTCCGTTTGCATCTTCAGTTGGGATTCCTGTAAAACGCGATACCACCCAAAAGTTAGACAAATGCACAATCAGAAAGATCAGTAGTAAAGTTCCCAGTAATCCCATAGAACGGGAGTACCATTTACTGTTTGCGTTTCCGTTGTTCACCGCATACTTTACCGGGCGTGCTGCCTGGTTTTGGAAAGTTAAACGAAGGCCTTGTACTGCATGTACAATTAAACCAAGCATTAAAATAACTTCTGATCCCCTGATCAGCCAGTTGGTGGCCATAAACTCGGCACCCATATTAAATACTAAACCACCGTCATTCAGAAATATCAACGAATTGATAAAACAATGCACAATGAGAAATAAGATAAGGAACAGGCCGGTGATACCCATTATTAATTTTTTTCCTATAGATGAGGAAAAAGCGTTTCCGAAACTAGCCATTAGATTTTTATATTTGAGTTCTATTCCTGCAAAAGTATTTAATAAATGACTTAATTTCTACATCTGCAAAGTCAATTGTCAATAAATATTCTATTTAGAAACGTTCTACGTCATGTTAGCAGATTATGGAATACTATTGATTACCAGATTAAAAGATAAAAAAAACGGGAAGCAATTTTCATCACTTCCCGTAAAGGAGATACCGTTATAGAAATATTAATTGAAACTAAAAGTATAATTTCCGTTAGGACCAATTCCTGAAATGGTTGTTTTACCATTTTTGGAAGTTGGCAATGCAGCTTCAACATCTTTTGCACTGTTGACAGGTTTACCGTTCACACTGGTGATCAGCAGTCCTTTATCAATATCAAACGAATCGAATAGTTTACCAGGTTCAACGGCAGTTACTACTACACCACTTTTAGCACCAAATTTAGCTTTGGTTGCAGCCGATGCAGGGGCAAATGATGCACCCAGTTTTCCCAATGTCGTTCCGGTTGTCCTTGAGGCTAAAACAGCTTTCGGCTGTGCTATGCTTGCATCGCCCTTCAGGGTTACACCAACATTCATATCCTTACCATCTCTCGAAATGGTTAGCTGTACCTTATCACCAGGACTCATACGGCCAATTTTTTCCTGTAAGTCTGGCGAGTTGAACACTTCTTTACCATCAACTTTTTTGATAATGTCACCTTTTCTTACACCTGCAGCAGCTCCGCCACCATTTGGCATTACGTCGCTCACATATAATCCGGTGATATCATCTATTTTCAGCGCTTCAGCTACATCTGCATTCAGCTCCTGGAAGGTTACACCTACATAACCACGTTTTACACTACCGTATTTTTTGAAATCTTCGAGGATTTTTTTAGCAAGGTTTACTGGAATTGCAAAACCATAACCTTCATTTGTTCCGGTTTGCGAAGCAATTGCAGAGTTGATACCAACCAGCTCACCGTTGGCATTTACCAGGGCACCACCGCTGTTTCCGGGATTGATTGCCGCATCAGTCTGGATAAAAGATTCAATAGCACTATTAGCTGCCCTTGCCGGTATTTTGCCCGTACGTTGGTATTCTTCATACTCTTCTTCTGTAGGCTGAGACTGTTCTCTGTTAAGTATACCGATCTGACGCGATTTTGCACTTACAATACCTGCGGTAACCGTAGTTTGGAGATCCAATGGAAAACCAACTGCCAGTACCCATTCCCCTACCTGTACATTATCTGAGTTACCCATTTTTACAACGGGAAGGTTACTTGCATCTACTTTGATCAGGGCCAGGTCTGTATTGGAATCCCTTCCGATCACGCGGGCCTCAACTTTACGTCTGTCCGACAGGATGACCTGAATCTTTTCAGCATTGTCTACCACGTGGTTGTTGGTTACGATATAACCATCAGGCGTCAAAATCACTCCTGAACCAGAAGCAGCCCTTGGTATACGTGACCTTCTGCGGCCACCGCCACCAAAAAATTCTTCCATCATATCCATTGGAGAACTGCTTTCTCCTGATGCCTGCGATTTGAATGTCGTTTTGATATGTACTACTGCGGGCGAAACTGCCGCTGCAGCCTGAACAAAATCTGCTGATCCCGTTGACGAGATTGCAGTTGGATTACTGGCAAAAAGAACATTTTGCTTTTCTGCCAGGCTGAGGTCACTATATTTGTTTTCCAACATCTTGTAACCTCCAATTGCTGCTGCACCACCTATGAATGCAACTAAGACCATTAAAGCTATTTTTTTCATGTGTGTTATATTGTTTTTGTGTGTGTATGAAGCTTTATGTTTCACCTGTAATTAAAACTTGCAGGATTCGCTTGCAGGCTTCATTGTGTGTTATGCGTTATTTATTTTATGAATCTATTCAAATTTAATACCATTACAACGATATTTGTATCAGCACAACATCACATAAATTGTTAAAAAATGTTAAATAACTTATCAGCAGATCAGCAACATACTCATTTTTATAAATACCAGGGCGCAGGTAACGACTTTGTGCTGATTGATAACCGCTCTCAGGCTTTTCAATATAAAGATAACAATATTGTTTTGCAATTGTGTGACAGGCGTTTCGGTATTGGTGCTGACGGTTTAATGCTGCTGCAAGACCATCCAGAGTACGACTTTGAGATGTTATATTTCAATGCCGACGGCAAATTGGGGAGCATGTGCGGAAATGGAGGAAGATGCATTGTTGCTTTTGCTAAACACCTGGGGATCATTGGTTCAGAGACTAACTTTCTGGCAGTTGATGGCGAACATTATGCCAAAATTTCAGATGAAGGCAACTGGGTAGAACTACAAATGATTGATGTGAAAGACATTGAAAGAGATGGCTCTGCTTATGTATTGAATACCGGCTCGCCTCATTACGTAGAACAGGTTACCGGATTGCAGGAACTGGATGTGTATAATACAGGAAAAGAGATAAGGAACAACCCTACCTATAAAGCGCAGGGGATTAACGTCAATTTTGTGGAAGACAAAGGCGACCACCTTTTTGTACGCACGTTTGAGCGCGGCGTAGAAGACGAAACTTATGCTTGTGGAACCGGTGTAACGGCTGTGGCACTTGCAATGGCAAAAGACCAGGCACAACAGGGAAGCCTGAAAAAGGAAATCAAAGTCCTTGGAGGGAACCTGCGCATAGAGTTTGATTATGACGGCGAAAACTTCACCCACATCTTTCTTTGCGGCCCAGCAGAACTTGTATTTGAAGGGGACATTTAATCCCTTTCTGCAAGGTGCGCGGCGATACCAATCTTGATCTCACCAAAAGTATAACTTTTGCCCAGGTAATCCCTGATGGGGCCGAGGTTTAACGTCTGGAGTTCCGCAACGGCCTCCAGTATTTTTTCCAGTTTTTTACTTCCCAGGATGTCTTTTGCAGAGACTTCCTGTTTGGCAACGTAATGCGCCAGGTGACCTTCAATTGTGCCTGCCACCATCTTTCTCTCCGCAGCAATCTGACTGATGTTTTTACCCTTTCTGAATAATTGCAGGGAAACCTCTTTTGTATCTTCCTTAGGAACTTTAACGGTAGTCGATTTTTTTGAACGTTCTTTCTTAGCGGTGAAATCAATCATATTCGGCATGGCGAAGACTTTTTTCATCTGCTCTTCACGTTCCTTCTGGTTCAATAAAGAACTGACATCCGTTTTTGTGAACTCAGTTCCATCAATAGTACACTGAAGTAAGGCTGTTGCTTTTCTGATTTTTTTGAATTGTTCGTAAAAAAGAGATTCCATTTCCAGTAGTTCAGTCAAAAATGCAGTGACCAGCTTATCCTGTTTTACCAGTTCCATCCGCTCAAAAATACGTGCCGAAAGTTTGAGCAGCAAAGGGTTAAAATACTGCTCAGCAGCTGTTGCCCTTAATAGCAGCGTTGAAAGCCCTTCTTCAGTTTGATCATGACTTAAACGTTGTATCTGTGAAAGGAACTTTGTGGCATTTACTTTAATTTCGCTCAGATCTTTTAATAACGCCTGGGCCCATTTTACATGTTTCTGTTTTGCCGATTTGTTGATGTCTTTGCTATAGGAATGGACGTGTTCATACACATAATTGTCCAGCGGATTTAGGTCGAAACACTGCAACAGGTAACTTCTCAGAAAAGCTTCGCTTTCCTGTTTGATCTGTATTTTCAGTTCTTCCTCCTTCTGTTTGTTTTTTGAGAAATGAGAAACATTCTGATCCTGCCTGATTCCGGTTTTGGCGATTTGCGATGTAAGTACCAGACCATCGAGCGACCGCAAACGGGACAATGCAACATAGATCTGCCCGGGCGCAAAGGCGTTGCCAATATCGATAATAGCTTTATCAAAAGTAAGGCCCTGGCTCTTGTGTACAGTGATAGCCCATGCAAGCTTTATAGGATATTGGATAAACTTACCAATCACCTCCTCTTCAATCTCATTCGTTACTTTATGATTGGTATACTTGATGTTTTTCCAGGTATATTTCTCGAGCAGGATCCTTTCTCCCTCGCCTTCAGTTTCTACCTCAATCGCGTCCGGTCTAAGTTTGATTACAGTAGCTATTTTCCCGTTAAAAAACTTACGTTCACCGCTCTGGTCGTTCTTGATAAACATAATCTGGGCACCCAGTTTCAGTTCCAGTATGCGCTCTGCCGGGTAAGAATTTTCTGCGAATTCACCTTCTATTGTCGCTGTAAAAAGGTAGGATACACCTTCCAGTTCTTCTAGGCTTTTTTTATTTAAGGTATCTGCCCTCTGGTTATGTGTGGTCAGGGTGATATATTTATCTTCTTTTGAAGGTACAAAGTCCGCCTTATAATACTGGTCCAGTAAGGTTATGTCCTCATTGGTAATTTCATTGTTGCGCAGATTGTTTAACAGATTGATAAATACAGAATCTGCCTGGCGGTAAATTTTTTCAAGCTCAATATAAACCGGAGGACTTTGCTGCAGGGCATGTGCATCAAAGAAATAAACGCTGTTGTAAAATTCGCCCAGAAGTTGCCATTCATTAGATTTTACAACCGGTGGCAACTGGTGAAGGTCGCCTATAAATAAAACCTGAACCCCTCCAAAACTTGCATTATTCTTTCTGATGTAACGCAGTACCATATCGATAGCATCCAGCAGGTCTGCGCGCAGCATGCTGACCTCGTCAATAATCAGCAATTCAAGGTCCTGAAAGATCCTTCTCTTAGTGGTGGTCATTTGCAAGTGGCGCACAATAGACCTGGGAGTGTTGTATTGCTGATTGGGGTGTTCTGCCGTTGGCTGTTTTGGCAGGTAAGTGCCAAAGGGCAGCTGAAATAAGGAATGAATAGTTACACCTGCCGCATTGATGGCGGCAATCCCAGTAGGGGCAGCAATTACTGCTTTTTTATGCGTCAGTTCAATCAGGTTCCTGAGGAAAGTAGTTTTCCCCGTACCCGCCTTTCCAGTAAGGAATATATGCCGGGAGGTATAATTGATAAATTTAGCAGCAATTTCAGCAGGATTGTATTCAGACATAGTTTGCACCGGTTTTGATGCAAATGTACTAAAGATTGAAATAACAAAACTGACATGGAAGCAACAGTCCTTTAATCTATCAAATTACTACCTAAGCTAGTTCACCAGCAACTTATACCCTTTCCCATGCACGTTTAAAATTTCCACTTTCGGGTCTTCTTTAAGGTATTTGCGCAGCTTGCTTAAAAATACATCCATACTTCTTCCGTTAAAGTAGTTGTCATCATGCCATATGCTTAATAAAGCTTCTTCACGCGTAAGCACTGCATTTTGTTTCAGGCACAGCAACTGCAGCAGTTCAGCTTCTTTGGTAGATAGTTTCTGCTGCTGTCCGTTATGCTGAATGAGTTGCGTAGTATAGTCAAAAGTATAACTACCGATCTGGAACTGACATTGTACCGGTTCAGCGGGCTTTACCTCTTTAACCAACGCACGTTTAAGCAAAGCATTGATCCGCAGCAACAATTCTTCAATACGGAATGGTTTAGTGATATAATCGTCCCCACCTAAATCATAAGCCGAAGCTTTATCTTCCATCATGGCCTTGGCAGTTGCGAAAATAATCGGTACGCTTTCATTCATTTTGCGGATTTCTTTGCCTAGGGCGAAGCCGTCTTTTTTGGGCATCATCACATCGAGGATACAAAGGTCAAAATGCTGCTTGCTGAAAGCACGAAGGCCTTCTTCGCCGTCTACGCATAAAACAATATCAAATTTACCCTTTAACTGTAAATAATCCTGCAACAACATACCGAGGTTAGGATCGTCTTCGACCAATAGAATTTTCTTCATTTTAATTGATGGGTATAATTATTTCAAACACTGTTCCTTTATCCTTTTCGCTGCGCACCTTGATTGTACCGTTCATTTGGGTAACAATATCCAGCACGTAATTTAGCCCCAGGCCAAATCCCTTTACATCGTGAAGGTTGCCCGTGGGCACCCTGTAAAACTGATCAAAAGCACGCTTGCTCTGCTCTTTTGTCATTCCAATTCCTTTGTCCTCAACCTCAATAATCAGGTTTTTGCCAGAGTTTCTTGTACTCAATATAATTTTCGGCGCGCCAACGCTATACTTATTTGCATTGTCTATCAGGTTATAAATCACATTAGAAAGGTGTAATTCATCTCCGCGTATAACCGGCTGTTCTGCTTTCAGTTTAAGCGTAAGTTCTGCTTCCTTTTTTTGCAGCTGTAAACTCATGCTGTCTGCCACAGCGGCAATCAGCTCATTCATATCTACCTCTTCGTCTTCCAGTTTCAGTTCTTTCTTGTCCAGTCGCGCAATACTCAGCACCCGTTCAATATGATTTCCCAACCGCACATTTTCATCATAGATAATGCCTGCCAGTCTTCCTATACGGGTTTTATCTTCCAAAATTTCCGGGTCCCTCAATGCTTCACTGGCAATCATGATGGTCGAGACCGGGGTCTTGAATTCATGCGTCATGTTATTGATAAAATCCGTCTTCATTTCCGAAATCTTTTTCTGTCTCAGGATGGCATATAAGGTATACGAGAAAATGGAGATCAGTACCAGCAACAAACCAGCAGAAGATGCCATTGTTACGCCGAGATTACTGAATATCAAAGATTTTCTATCGGGGAAATTGATATATAACATACCTGGGTCCCTGATCACGTCATTACTGAATAATGTTGTTTTAAATGTATTTACTGGAAGGATCTCACCTTTTGTTGATGAAATTTTATGGAACAGAACTGAATCACGCGTTACGCTTTTCAGCCAGAAATCATAATCCAGGGTAATGTTTTTATTTGCAAGTTCTGCCCGGAGTAAGGTATCTAGTACTGCCTTAGAAACACGCTGGTTCAACGGGATGTCCAGTTCGCTCATTTCTTTCGCCACCGCTTCCAGCACATTGAAATCACCATCATTGATTAATCTCACTGTATCGGCCTGTAATTCCTTCAACGCATTTGCACGCCTCCTGTTGGCGATATCATCCTCTATCCTGAATTTGTCACGCATGTCACCATTAATGCTGGGTAGTGATACACGCAAGGGCTGACCATCGTAACGGCTGTACACAAGGTACCTGATGCTGTCTGGCAGTTTGGTGGGTTCCAGGTCAAAAGTTTTTGCGGCACCCATTCTGAAAGTTTTGCGGACATTGCTGCCAATCATATTCAGATCTGCATCAAAGCCAACATTTACATCCACGTTCAGCGGTGTAGTAGCCTGGTTAGCGAGTGCAAAATAGTCAGCTTCAGAAATAATTGCCGGGCTCAGATAAATCTTACGTATCATTCCATCCTGATAATTGAGTTCATCAATCATCTGTTTTTGCTGATTATATTTCCTTTTACGTTCTTCGTCTTTATATTTCTGGTCGAGATCTATCAGGCGCCGGGTTCTGTCCCGTCGTTGATTTTCCATTTTGATCCGCCACTGCAAATCTTTTTTATTGATGTGATCTACCGCATTTAGCCGCTGTACTTTATCGGCTACGCTGCTCAAGGCTTGATTTACCTCCTGCTCAAATAACTGTGACTTAAGCCTGTACGCTTCCCTGATGTAATACAATTGCATTACAAATACACCAAGCAGAGCGATGGTCATGAGTCCGGTAATCAGCCAAAGGCTTTTTTTCTTCATTATTTATAGCGTCAAAAATAAGGAAGAGTACTGTGATAAGTACTATTTTAACAATTTTTAACACAGTATAATTCAAATAGTTGATGAAATATAAAAAGCCTTTGGCCTGTTGATGCTATTGGCTGGATAGCTATTATAATTACAACTGAACTAACACCTGCAGATTAGCGTCTAAACCATTTTCAACAATATTGCAAAGTGTAGAAAGGCGTAAATCCTCTAAATTATTCTCCACATTGGAAATATAAGCTTTCGTTATGCCACATTTTTCAGCAACCTGCTCTTGAGTTAGTTTTTTGATTTCCCTTAGGTCTTTTATCAGGCTTCCGAGCTGGAAACTTTCAGATTCATTTTTTGCATCTATGCCTGGATGAAAAAAATGATATTGGTCAATTTCGTGAAAACTGATACAGCCTTCGACTACTGGCTTCTTTTTAAATAATACCTTCATATTACCTTTAATTTTAATAGTTTTTTTAGAATTTTCTTCGCGCTTAACTTCAATGTTAACCAAGAGCAAATATAATTAACTTTTAAATATTAATAAAATTAAATAGGAAAATTAAATACCTGCCAGCAGACATCATCTAAACATTTCATTTTTAAACCTTCCATCATAAAATGCTTCCCGGCAAATAAATCCAAAAAAAAATGCCGGAATTTATTCCGGCATCTCGTTACCATTTGTTTTCTTAAAAAGGTCTTAGAATGGAAGGTCATCTTCCTCACCTGGCGCATTGTTTAGATTTGCCGGTGGTGCATATTCTGGTGTTGAAGGCGCTCCTCCTGCATTATTTGTAATGCATTGATACGCCAAACAACTAAACTGTTGAAATAAGATACTTTTCCTGTTTTGTCTGTCCAGGGACGGCCACGGAGATTAAAGGAAACTTCAACATCGTCACCTGTTTTCAGGCTGTCGAATAAAGCAGTCTTATCTTGCAGCGCTTCAAATCTTATATACTCAGGATAAGTTGGGTTTTCTGCATACTCAATAATGAGATCACGCTTTTTAAAAGTCTCGCTTACCTGTTGTAATGCACCGATTTCGTGCACTTTTCCTTTTAATTCCATAACAATACTCTTTTATTCTACTTACTAGTTCAAATCTCTATATTTTTATTGATAACTTCGCACAATAAATTATGCAAGTTTTCCACAACAAAAGTAAGGTTATTTTAACCTGTAACAAAAGGCTTTCACCTTATCTTGTAGAAGAGGTAAAAGCGCTCGGCTACGAAATTGTAAGAGATTTCCCAACCGGAGTCGAGCTCAATATCACACTCACAGAATGCATTAAGCTAAACCTCAACCTAAGATGTGCCAGTCAGATCTTATATTGTATCAGCAGCTTTAAGATAAACAGCCCTGAAGAACTCTACCGTGAAGTAGTAGATCTTCCATGGGAAGACCTGATTGACTTTTCGGGATATTTTTCTGTTACATCCAATGTGGATAATCCAACAATAACTACCCCCCTTTTCAGCAACCTGAAAGTGAAGGATGCTATTGTTGACCGTATAAAAGATAAAAAAGGCATCCGCCCCAATTCAGGATCAGATGCAAACAAAACTGTGGTACATCTTTACTGGAAGGATGACCAGGCAGATATTTTTCTTGATACCTCAGGTGAGACGCTTGCAAAACATGGTTACAGAAAAATACCTGGTAAGGCACCAATGCTCGAAGCTTTGGCAGCAGGCGTGGTAATGAGTACCAAATGGGACCAGAAATCACCTTTTATTAACCCGATGTGTGGTTCTGGAACTCTGGCAATTGAAGCAGCACTGTTGGCTACCAACCGCAGACCTGGATTGTTTAGAATGAACTATGGCTTTATGCACATCATTGGCTACGAAGAAGAGGTCTTCTTTGCTGAACGCCGTATCCTTAAAGATCAGGTGATTAAGAACGTTGATCTGCAGATTGTAGCTACCGACTTATCAGAAGACGCAGTTGATATCAGCCGCAAAAACGCAAAAACTGCAGGAGTAGACACACTGATTACTTTTGAAGTATGCGATTTCGCCGATACGCAGGTGCCTGAAGGTGGAAAAGGCGTTGTGGTATTTAATCCAGAGTACGGGGAACGTTTAGGTGTGCATTCGCAACTGGAACTGACCTACAAACGTATCGGTGATTTCATGAAAAAGGATTGCAAGGGCTACACGGGATACATATTTACTGGTAACCCCGATCTGGCTAAAAAGATAGGCTTGAAGGCATCAAGGAAACTTGAATTCTATAACGGTAAATTAGACTGCCGTATGATGGAGTACGATTTGTACGATGGCTCTAAGAGAGCGGATGATGAAAGACCGCAGCCAAAAGAACATAAGGCCGAGGATTAAACTCCGGCCTGCTCCACTGAGGGGAATTGCTTTTGCCACATTGCCGCGTAAGCGGATTTACGCATGAGCAGTTCCCGATGGGTTCCTTCCTCAATTAATTTACCATTGTGCAGCACTGCAATCTTATCTGCGTTTACCACCGTACTTAGACGGTGCGCAATTAAGATAATCGTTTTCCCATTTGCACGCAGGTAAGCTATAGTTTGATAGATATGCTCTTCAGCAGTAGAATCAAGCGAGGATGTAGCCTCATCAAGTATAAGGATTTCGGGCTCGCGATATAAAGCACGGGCTATTGCAAGCCGTTGACGCTGTCCTCCAGAGAGATTGCCTGCATTTTCACCCAGATAGGTATCAAATCCATTTGGAAGTTTTTCAATAAACTCCATTATATTTATTTCCCCGCAGATTCTGATGATTTTTTTCATATCAGGTTCGAAGTCACCTACCGCAATATTTTCAACAACATTTCCCGCAAAGAGATGTACATCCTGAGGCACAACACCCACAATACTTCGCAGACTGTCCGTTGTGAGATATTTGATATCGTATGTGCCGATCTGTATACTGCCCGCCTGCAAAGGATAAATGCACTGGAGCAGTGATAGAAGGGTAGTCTTACCAGAACCGCTTTCTCCAACAATGGCCGTTATCTTGCCTTTAGGAACAAGGAGGTTAAGGTCTTCAAAAACGGTAACCCTTGTACCATAGCGAAAATTTACCTGTTTGAACTGTATGTCACCCAACATATCAGCAGTAAGTACAGCTTTGTTCTCGGATGTTTCCCTCTCAAGATCCATAATTTCAAACAACCTGTCAGCTGCGATCCGCGCATCCTGAAAAACTTTGTTCATCCCAATCAGGCTGGCTACAGGCCCGGTGAAATAACCAATAATGGCATAAAAAGACAATAGCTCTCCAGCCGTAATCATATTTTTCAACACAAAGCTTGCGCCGGTCCACAGAAGGATCACTGAAAAAAAACTTGAAATAAACCCGCTGGCATTACCAATCCAAAGGGAATTGATACCAGATGTATATATGGTACGCAACAGGCTGACAAACCTGATTTCTGTTTTGAGGTTGGTAAACCCCTCCAGTCCAAACCTTTTAATTGTACTTACCGCATTTACAGATTCAACCAGCTGATTTTCAAGTTCGGCTGTTTTTTCCATCAGCTGACGCTGGGTGTGTTTGTTCACTTTATCTGAAAAATAATATATCAGGGCATAAAGCGGTACTATTGTTAGCATGATCAGTGCAAGCTTCCAATAGTAAGTGAACATCAGCGCAAAAGAAAAAATCAGAATAAATATATTCACCAGGAACCCAATCAGTACATCGTTGATGAAGGCCCTGATTTTCACAGCGTCGTTCATTCTCGAAATGATCTCCCCTACCCGCATGGTATCAAAAAACTGTTGCGGCAGTTTGAGCAGATGTTTGTAGTAGCCAAGGATCAGCCGGGCGTCAATCTGCTGCCCCGTTTTAATAGTTAACAATGTTTTGGCGTGGTTGATAAAAATTTGCAGGAACACGATCACGATCATCACCGCCCCCATCAGGTTTAGGAGGTTTGTATTACCATCAGGCAGCACATTATCGACTATTTTTTGAAGAAAAATTGACGAAGACAGGCCAAGTATAGTATAGAAGACCGCGCCCGCCAATACCTGCAAGAGCACAGACCGATGTGGTTTTAACAAGTAAAGAAACCGCTGTTCTACTGTTACCCGCCCGGTTCCTGCAGAGAAATTGTCGCCTGGCAATAACATCACCAGTACGCCTGTCCACTTTTGCTTGAAATCATCATGGGCCAGTCTCTGTTTTTCACCATATGCCGGATCCATAATTTCTATAAAAGACGTCGTAACCCTGTAAATTACAATATAGTGCGCCAAGTTATTCTGATTTACATGCGCAATAACGGGCAGGGGTATATTAAACAGGTTTTCATAAACTCCCTTTACCCCGCGCGCCGTAAAGCCAATCCGCGTAGAGGCTTCTATCAAGCCTAAAATATTAGTACCCTTTGTATCAGTTGAGGCAAACTGCCTGATACGGGCTATAGGAAGATCGAGATCGTAATAAGTAGCAATTGAAGCAATGCAGGCCGCCCCGCAGTCAGTAATATCATGCTGTTTTACATTAATACGTTTATGTTTTCCTTTACGCCGGAGGAGCTTGCTCAAATAAGACATTAATTTTGGGGTTGATTAGATCAATCCTCATTAGATGAGGTTACATTAGGATTCAGCCAGTCGTCTGCCTTATCATATAATAATTGGAATAACGTACGGCGGGTAACAAAAAAACGCGCCCTAAGCGTCATGCCTTTTTTAATTTTGCCTATATATCCGTTCTTCAACTGCAACTGATGCTGTTCGAGTAAACAACGCACTTTAAAATAGGGTGCCTTAGCATTATCCATAAATATATCATTAGATATGGATACCACACGTCCGCTAACCATGCCCCACTGGTTATAGTTATAGGCGTCAACCTGAAATCTGGCTTTAGTGCCTACCCTAAGCAGGCCTATATCCCTTGGAAGGACATAAGTTTCTGCAATCATTCCAGAATCGGGCGAAATCTCGCCGATTAACTCATTTGCGGCAACCAAACTGCCCGGCTGTATTCCCTTTAGCTGTTGAACTGAACCGGTTACAGCAGCGCGAAGTGTATAAAACTCTTTGTTTTCTGAATACTGCCTGGTCTGAGAATTGAATTCCCGGTTTTGAATTTTTAATCCGTTCAGTTCTGTCTGCCAGCGGCTACTTTGATCTTCACCAATCAGTGACAGTTCATTCCTGATATTATCAAGTCTCAACTTCACCTCTTCGTATTCCAGCGCAGAAACGGCCTTTCGTGCGTATAAGTAGAGGTAGCGGTCATAGTTTTTCTTTGCCATACTGTAACGCGATCGCGCTTCTACCATTCGCTGCAAAAAATAACTGTACTGCTGACCGTAGATTCCCGATTTGAGTTGCAGGCGACCAGACAGATTGCCGTTTTTTGAAGCGCTGATTAATGATAACAAGTCACTTAGCTGCGCCTGGATATCGTGTTGCTGCAGTTCTACCATGTCATTTTTTCCTTCAAGCGACTCACGTTTAATAGTGAAAAGAACTTCACCGGCTCTCACATGCCTGTTCTCCGAAACGAATACAGAATCTATTCTACCAGACACGAGCGACTTAATTTCATTGCGTTCTGAGATTGGCCGGAACAGGCCATCACTCTTCACATTAACATCTACCTTAACTAAAAAAAGCGCAAGAAAACCACAAGTCAGCACAACTAAGATTGCCTGATAAATAACTTTTGTACCCGAATTGTGTGAATGGAAATGAAACTCCGCTGTATTTTCAATGATTTCATGTGGAAAAATATATCTATCCTGATCCATATAATAATTCAACGCAGTTCTTACTATGTATTTGTGAGGCACAGGTATAAAACAAAAGGGAGAAAATATCTTCCTCCCTTCTATCTGCTGGATATTTTACTACAAAAATTAATTACAATTTAAGTCCGCCAAGGATGTTGCTCAGGTTCAAACCACCGGTACCACCACCTAAACCGCCCAATAAATTACCCAGGTTCAAACCACCGGTAGTTCCGGTTACACCTGTTAAAACACTGTTGAGTAAACTACTAACACTTCCTGTCGCAATTACGCCAGTTAAGCCATTTTGAGTATCAAGGGAAAGAGAAATAATACCGCCTCCATTGATTTCTGCCATTTCGTTTTCATTCAGTTCCTGAAGTTTCATAATTAAATTTTCTATTTGGTTATCGCCTACTCGTTCTCAGGTTTTCGGCAGTTCCTCAATAAACACGATTTACATCCCGTACTTATCAAATATTAAAACGAGAAGATGCTTGTCCGGGATTTTTTTTTATTTGTGTATGCCACAACCGCAAAGAATACATTACTCCCTGTGGTTGTGGCACATACGTGATCCCAAACGCGATAAATCACGTTCGCGCGACGTCGAAATGACCTGATAAACAAGGGTCAAAGTACCAGAAACATCGCTTCTGAAATCCGTGGTATTTCTTTTTTCGTTAATACCAAAATCCAATTTAAAAATTAGATTTATGAAAGACCCACTGGAGTTGAAACCGAAAGTTGTGGCAGGCAACATAAGAAAAGTGAGAGAATTTAGAAATTATACTCAGGACTACCTTGCCGCTAAACTGTCAATTTCACAAAATGCGTACAGCAAAATTGAGCTTGGTTACAGTAAAATCACGTTAGACCGGCTATTTCAGATTGCCATCATTCTGGAAATCGAAGTGATGCAGTTAATCTGTGTAGACCACAGGGTGAGTGTTAAAATCAATCCGATGTCAAGCCAATCGCCGAAAAACCATTCCCTTTAAGATATCTTTGTCCCATGCAAATGGACATTGATATTATACTGGAAAAAACAACGGGATTTGTAAAAGAGACCCTAAACGGAGCAGAAGCGGGACATGATTGGTTCCATATTGAACGCGTTTATAAAACTGCGCTGACCATCAATGCGATTGAGAATGGCGACCTGCTTGTGGTAACACTTGCTGCGCTGCTGCATGATATCGCAGACAGTAAGTTCAATGGGGGAGATGAAGAAGCAGGCCCGCTTCTGGCCGGTAAGTTTATGCAAAAAATAGACATACCGGTAGAAATCAGGACGCATGTACAGCTCATTATAAAAAACATGAGTTACAAGGCAAGTCTTGGAACAGTGGATTTTGCTTCAAAAGAACTTGATATTGTTCAGGATGCAGACCGTCTGGATGCCATTGGTGCCATAGGTATTGCACGTGCGTTCACCTACGGCGGTTTTAAGAACCGGGTGATGTACGATCCGGCAATTTTGCCGGCACCTGATCAGGGTAAAGAAGCTTATAAAAATTCAACTGCACCCACTATCAATCATTTTTACGAAAAATTACTACTCCTAAAAGATCTGATGAAAACTAAAGCTGGTCAGGAACTTGCGTCAAAACGCCATCAGTTTATGCTATTATACCTCTCTCAGTTTTACGAAGAATGGGAAGGTAATTAGATAAACTAATTTATTTAGTTTTATTAATACTATATTTGTTAGTAAAATATAGTATTATGTCTGAGCGTATCCGAGCAAAACTTAATATCCTGGCCGATGCGGCCAAATACGATGTTTCCTGTTCTTCAAGCGGAGGGACCAGAAAGAACGATAATAAAGGTTTGGGCGACAGCCATGCTTCTGGCATTTGCCATACTTATACAGAAGATGGCCGTTGTGTTTCCCTTCTAAAAATCTTACTGACTAACCACTGTATTTTTGACTGTGCTTACTGCGTTTCGCGGAAAAGCAATGATATTGAACGCGCCGCCTTTACAGTAGAAGAAGTGGTAGAACTGACAATGAATTTCTACCGCAGGAATTATATTGAAGGTCTGTTTCTAAGCTCTGGCATTTTTAAGAATGCAGATTTCACGATGGAAAGGTTATTGAGAGTAGTAAAAAAGCTAAGATTGGAAGAACGGTTCAATGGCTATATCCACTTAAAAACTATTCCTGGTGCAAGTGATGATTTGATCAGGGAGGCGGGAATGTATGCGGACAGGATGAGTATTAATCTTGAAATGCCAACAGAAAGCGGACTAAAACTATTGGCACCGGATAAAAGCCACCAGGATGTGATCAAACCTTTGGGTTTTGTGCAAAATCAAATTGTACAGTTTAAAGAAGAACGCAAACTGATCAGGAGTGTTCCAAAATTTGTGCCTGCGGGACAGAGTACCCAAATGGTGATTGGTGCTACACCTGAAACAGATAAAGACATTATGCATACTGCAGATGCTTTTTACAGAAACTTCTCTCTAAAAAGAGTGTATTATTCCGGCTATGTACCTATAAGTAACGATAACAGATTGCCGGTATTGGGTTCACAACCGCCTTTGATCCGTGAGAACCGTCTCTACCAGACAGACTGGTTGATGCGTTTTTATGGTTTTCATGTAAATGAAATCCTCAACGATGCCAATCCCCATCTGGATATAGATATTGACCCAAAATTGAGCTGGGCGCTCCGCAACCTGCAGCATTTTCCTGTTGATATTAATGTAGCTGCGTACAAAGTAATTCTGAGAGTTCCCGGTATTGGTGTAGGCTCTGCCAAAAAGATTATACAGGCACGGAAGTTTGGGAAACTGCGGATTGACCAATTGCAAAAGATCGGTATAGCTTACAACAGGGCCAAACACTTTATTAAATGTGCAGACAGCCCCTATCAGTTAAAGGATTATCAGGGAACACAGATCAAATCTTTTATCCTGGCAGAGAGTCAAAGTAAATACATCAAACATGACACCAATCAACTCATTCTTTTCTAATGACCCTTTATGTTTTTGATGGAAGCCTTGAAGGTCTACTTTGCGCCGTTTTTGAATGGTTTGAACGTAAACCCGGACAAGTAAAACTTGTCTCTGAAGCTGTATTTCTGCCAGATGCATTTAGCAGTGCCTTCCATATTCATAATGACGCGCAAAAGGCCGACCGGGTATGGAAAGGAATGGAATCAAAATTATCCAGGGGATGGATCAGAAGATGTTATTGTACCTTCCTGTCAGAGCAGGAAGAAGCCTACACCGCATTATTTGAATTCATCTGTTATCTTTTTTCCAGTGAGGCCGGCGCTGAAAAAAACTATGGTAACCCCTTTGTGCTGACAGTTAGCCAGACTGCAAGAAAAGTAGAAAGGGAAAAACACAGGATGGAAGCCTTTATCAGGTTTCAGCATACTGCCGACGGTATATTTTACTGTGGAATAGATCCTGACTTCAATGTACTTCCATTAATTATGAACCATTTCAAAAACCGGTATGCCGACCAAAAATGGATCATCTACGACATACCACGCCGTTATGGATTATTTTATGATCTTGAAAAAGTGGAAGAAATAAAAATGGACTTTAATATCCAAAAAAATATGATCAGCCCTTCATCGCCAGCATTGTCAGAAAAGGAAGGCCTGTATGCAGTTCTCTGGAAAGACTATTTTAAAAGTGCAAATATCCCTGCACGCAAAAACCTGAAACTTCATACACAACATGTTCCAAAAAGGTATTGGAAATATCTGACAGAAAAACAAAGCTGGTAAGGTATTTCATCATCAACAATTCATTACTACAATCATAAAAAGAGGGCAAAGGGCGAAAAATTGTACTGTTAATTAACACAAAATTGTAATATTATCTCGTAAATTGCCTTCATGAAGTTAAGTGTCCTGGTTCTGATTACAGCGCTGGCAGTTGCCCTGTCCATCGCTTTGGTAAATTTTCATTTTCAACAAAGCTGGTATTTTATGCTTGTCTCTTTTGGGATTTCCTTTGCTACCAGTTTTATCCTTTTTTATTACCTGCTGGAAAAGTACATTTACTCAAAAATCAAGCTGATTTATAAATTGATCCATAACCTTAAATTAGGAAAAGACCTGAAAGACGCACTTGGCGAATACGTAAGTTCAGATCCCATCAATGACGTAGAAAATGAAGTAAAAGAATGGGCAGGCGCAAAAAAGAAGGAAATTGACCTGCTGAAAAAACAAGAGCAGTTTAGGAAAGAATTTTTGTCCAATGTGTCGCATGAGTTCAAAACGCCTCTTTTTGCTATCCAGGGATATATAGAGACATTGCAGGATTGTTTGCTTGATGATCCGGAAATGGCTGTTAAATTCCTTAAAAAGGCTGAAAAGAACGTAGAGAGGCTCAGTTATTTGATCAACGACCTTGATTCGATATCTAAACTGGAATCTGGCGAGATCCCAATTAATTACCAGAAATTCGATTTTGTTGTCTTGGCGAAAGAAGTAATGGAAGGATTGGAGGATAAAGCTAAAAAGAGGGAGATTACCCTCTCTTTCAAAGAAAAATATACCCACCCTGCGTTTGTGATGGCAGACCGTGAAAAAATCCGTCAGGTAATCATCAACCTGATATCCAATTCTGTTAAATATGGAAAACAAGGCGGATCAACGGCTATCAAGATTTTTGAACTGCATGACCAATACCTCATTGAAGTAACAGATGACGGTATAGGTATTGATGAAAAACACCTGTCAAGGTTATTTGAACGCTTTTATCGCGTAGATTCACATC
>Ga0247816_10000061_pt1 | contig 57378 bp, 53 predicted proteins | sample UWRJL209509C1_FD_179930 | JGI IMG/M metagenome (GOLD analysis project Ga0247816, IMG submission 179930) | Plant litter microbial communities from Arlington Agricultural Research Station in Wisconsin, United States - UWRJ-L209-509C-1 | ecosystem: Environmental > Terrestrial > Plant litter >...
AGTTAAGGGGTTTGATTTTAATTTTTTAAGGATAGTCCATCCATCCATTACTGGTAACATTACATCCAAAACAATAGCATCCGGAAGTAATGTATTTGCCAATTCTAATCCCTTGTCTCCGCTGTAGGCTAGCGTAGGATTAAATCCTTTTTCTATTGCGTAAGTTTTAAGAATTTCTGCAAAATGAATATCATCTTCCACAATTAGTAAATTGTTTTTGCCATTTTCAGCTATAACAAATTCAAATTTTTCAGGTTCGTTTATTGTTGCAGCAATTTCGATCGTAGGTTCATCTAAGTTTTCGCTTGTAACAGCTACTGCAAGGTTTTGAGGAATGTAAAGTGTAAACTTACTGCCAACACCTTGCTCACTTTCTACTTTAATCTCTCCGCCTAAAAGATTAGCTAACTCTTTACTAATAGATAAACCTAAACCCGTACCACCATATTTACGGCTGGTAGAGCCATCTTCTTGTTGAAAAGCTTCGAAAATTACTTGTTGTTTATCTGCAGATATTCCAATTCCTGTATCAACAACAACAAAAGACAATACCTTTTTGCCACTATCTTTTATATTTCCACTCAATTTAACAGAGTTGGTCTCCACCAGATTAATCTGTACTTCTATTTTCCCTTTTTCAGGAGTAAATTTAAATGCATTAGATAATAAGTTCTTCAATACTTGCTCCAACCTTCCTTGGTCTGATACAAAGTCTGTAGGCAAATCTTGAGCTAAGTTAATTTTGAAATCGATTTTTTTGTGATTTGCCAACTCAGTAAATAACGATTCGAGATTATTCCTTACCTCGATAGGGCGAACTTTTTCTAAATGTAAATCGATATTTCCAGATTCTATTTTAGAAAGGTCGAGGATATCGTTAATCAGTGTTAGCAAATCACTACCTGCATTATGGATCACACCAGCATATTTAATCTGTTCGTCTGAAAGGTTATTTGGCCTATTTTCTTTTAATATACGAGCTAAAATGAGGATGCTATTCAAAGGAGTCCTTAATTCGTGGCTCATATTTGCCAAAAATTCCGATTTATATTTGCTGCTTAATTCTAGCTCTTCGGCTTTTAAACTAATCGCTTCTTTAGCTTCGTTAATAGAAACATTCCTTTCCTCTAATTGCTGTGCTTTTTCTTCGAGCTCTGCATTGGTTTGTTGCAGTTCTTCTTGTTGTACACGTAGTTCTTCTTCAGAAGCTTGCAAGGCTTCGGTTTTATAAACCAATTCTTCGTTGGTAGTACGTAACTCTTCTTGCTGACTTGCCAATTCTTCGGCCTGTTGCTGGGTTTGTTCAAAAAGCTCTTTTAATTGCAAATGTGCTAATGCACTGTTTAAGGCAATGCCAATATTTTCAGCAATATTGCTAATCAGTTTGAGCTTATTTTCTTGAGGTTTAAGGATAAAACCTAATTCCATTACGGCAATGGTCCGGTTTTCGAAAACAATAGGCACTAAGAATAAATAACGAGGATCTGTTTCTCCGAGGGCCGATTTGATTTTGATATAGTCTTGAGGTATCTCTTGAATTAACTTAGCTTTTCTTTCGATGGCAATTTGACCTATTAATCCTTCATCAAACTTAATTGTTTGGTGGCTTTTGGAGGTATATGCATAAGATCCACTGAGATAGAAAATCTTCTTTCGCTCGTCTACTAAAAATAAAGCGCCAATTCTTGCATCAATGTAGTTGCAAATTTTTGAAATAATATTTGCAGAAAGTTCGGCAACCTCCTGCTCTCCCTGCATAGCTTCATTAATTTCTGCAGCACCAGATAACAGCCAATTATTATGTTCGTTTAATGCAGAGACTTGCGCTAGCTCAGCATTGGTATTTAAAATCTGTCGCTCTGTTTCTTTTTGCTGATCAAAAGTTTCACGGATGTAGCGAAGTAAGAACAAGATTAAGCCAAAAATGATTAACGAACTAATTACTACGATAAGCGTGGTCTGTTTGCTGCTCGAAATGGTTTCAGCCTTTCTGGTTTTTAGCAAGCTCATTTCGGCATCAATCATCTCCTGACTAATTTTTAAGATTTTATCCTTATAAAATTTGCCCTTATCTGTAAGTATCGCCTTAATAGCATCGTCATGATTTCCTGCCATTTGCAGTGAAATGATATGTGCCATATCGGCTATTTTTAGTTCAGCATAATAGTTTAATGAATCGACCCTATCTAATTGAATTTTATTATCTCTTATCGATTGCTTTAATTCTTTAATGGCCGGTAAAATTTTTGGCAAATCTTGGTTGTAAGGCGCCAAATATTTCTCTTTTTGTGTTAAAATATATCCTCTAAAACCGATGCCAGTATTGAGTACATACACCTCAGATTCTCTAATTTTATCTATAACCTCATGCGTATGAGATTGCCACTCTGCACTTTCATTTAGTTTTTGAATACTTAGGTAGGAGCTTAGTGCAGAAATTAGAACAAAAACAAGTGATACTGCAAAACCCGTAAGTACTTGCTGTTTGAATGAAAGTTTAAACATTTTAGTGGGATGACTGATTAACCTATTTCAAAGCACTAATATAGTGTTTTGTAGATATTATAGTCGCATATTTTTAGGCAGTTTAAAATATAAGAAGTTTAAACTTTTAAATAGGTTTAAAATGGCAATTTCAAATTTTGGAAATAGGTAGCTCCAATTGGAATAGATTTATCTTCAATAATAATCTGCGATCTATCGTACCTGCTAATTTTATCTTTAGCTACAATAAATGCCCGGTGGGTTCGTATGAATTGCTGATTTGGAAGTAGATCCGCTAATTCATTGATGGTTATTCTCGAACTTAATAACCTATTTTGAGAAAGTTTAATTTGTGTGTAATTGCCTGATGCTTCTATATATAAAATTTCGTTTAATAGGACCTTAACTTGCTCGTATCCATCTTTTATAAAAATGAAATCAGACTTGGTTTCGGGTGCTTGATTACGTAAGTCGAAAAGTTCCTTTGCCTTGTTACAGGCTTTTAAAAATCTAGAAAGTGAAAAAGGTTTTAACAAATAATCAACAGCATCTAGTTCGAAACTTTGAACTGCATGTTCGCTATAAGCAGTTGTAAATATCACCATTGGTGGTTTACTTAGCGCTTTTAAAAAGTCAATTCCACTAATGTCGGGCATTTTAATGTCGAGAAAAAGCAAATCTACTTTATGCTGTTGCAGATAGCTGATTGCCTCAAAAGCATTGGTAAATGTTGTTTTCAAATCAACAAAAGGTACTTTAGCCGCATGAGCGGTTACAATATCTAAAGCTATCGGCTCATCATCTATGGCTATGGCAGTCATCTCTTTGGTTTGTTAATATCCACAATTTATTATTTTAAATAATCTGCTAATTGTGCATAAAGTGCTTCTTTTTCACTAGGTCTTTTAGCTTTTGTTACTACTAAATTTCCTGCTTTGTCAAATATAAAATATTGTGGATAATATTCGGCTTTATCTGTTGCATTGGCTAATAATTCTTTCCAGAATGGTTCAATGGTTTTTCTATTTTTTCGCAAGTGAATACCTTCCATATTGTTTACTTTAATGAAATCTCTCCACGATTGATCTAGGCTATCCTCATCCATATCTAAATAGACAAAAACAACATCTTTATCCTTAAATTTTGATTTGAGTTGGGGAACATAAGTAAGTTCCTCTTTGCATGGGCCACACCAGGTTCCCCAAATATCGAGATAAACTACTTTGCCTTTAAATGAATTTACAATATCTTGTATTGTGCTTGTTTTCTCGAAGTTTTCGAAAATTTTAATCCTTTTATTCGTTTCGTTTTCGATTAATAATCTCTTCAAATTCAAAACGTTTGCATCTACTTGCTTGTAATAGGTGCTTTGTGGAAATTGTTGTTGATAAGCTTTTGTCAAGCCTTCTAAAGGCCTAATATCTTTTTCATTGTAAAGGTTTATAAGTTGCTGATAAGTATATTGTTCTACAATTTTTAAAGGGAAATTATGAGTTACACCGATCCATCTCCAATAGTTTTTGTCGTATTTTTTTATAATTATGTTTGCACTATCCAGACTAATACCGAAATAGGGTATAGGCTGATTTGATGGTATTTTGTCTGTTTTTATTTTTACAAATGCCTTAGTTTCTAAAAAACGAATATAATTGTCTACAAATGCAAAATATTGCGGACCAGGAGGAAATATTAGTGGTTTTACATCAGCTTTATTAAAAACTTCTAGTATCAAACTATCAACCATTAACTTATTGGTAATTTGAGTTCTAGCATAGTCATTTACATAATTGTATGCTATAGATTTAACCTCGCTAGCGATTAATAATTTGTATTTGAAATGAATTGTTGAGGCATTAACTGTTTTAATTTTTTCATCACGTTGTGCAAAATAAGGCTTTAACACTTTTTCTTTTAACTGTGCAAATGAAAGCTTGTTAAATTCGTTGTTTCCTTCATTTTCTAAAAAAAATGGATATTCTTCTATATCAATCTTCTGCATCACCTTGCTTTCTGCCAAAGCCGTTCCGCTAATTAAAGTTAAAATCGTGTCTTTTAAATTAACGGATAAGTTTTTATCAGGGTTTAACAATAAAGTATGGAAGGTTCTTTTATAAATGAGATTGGCAAATTTGGTTTCTTTAATAGGTAATACAATATTAAAAGAGCCGTCTTTTGCAATAGGAATTGGAACAGAATTCTCTTTGTAAAACCCAAAAACTAAGGGGATATTTATTTTTAATTCTGCTTTACCATCATCGTTTAAAACTTTCCCAGTTAGTTTAAATTGGGCACTAGCAGCTGAGTAACAACCAATAATTATTACAAATAATAGTAATCTTTTAAAACTCATGTTTACAACTGTATGGTTAAGTGAATGAAAAACTCCTTTGCACTTTCCCTAATAATGAGCTCGTGTTTATTTGGATACAAGAGTGCTAAACGTTGTTTTACGTTGGCCAGCCCAATACCGCTTTTTAGCTTTTCTGGGTCGTTATCTGGTTTAATGTGGATGCTATTGTGCACATCAAAATAGAGTGTGTTTTCTTTGGTTTGCAAGGTTATTCTAATGTGCGATGGTTGTTGCAAACTAATACCATGTTTAAAGGCATTTTCAACAAAGGGGATCAACAACATTGGGGTAATTTGTAGGTTGTTCAATTGTTCATCGATTTGTGTTTCTATTGCAATATCAGCAGAGCGAGAAGTTCTTAGTTTTTGCAATGAAATGTAATTTTCCAAATAATCTACGTCGCGGGTTAGGGAGATCTTATCCTGCACATTTTCGTGCAACATAAAACGCATCATATCTCCTAATTTTTGAATGCCTTCGCCCGTTCTTTCGGCATTTTCTTGTAAAGCTGTTCCATACAATGTGTTTAGCGCATTAAATAAAAAATGTGGATTAATTTGCGATTGCAGAAAACTTAAGGAAGCATCAGACTTGCCTAGCTCTTTTTTTAACGTAGAAATTTGATTGCTGTTGGCTAATCTACTTTTATAAATATACCAGGCTAAAGGTAACGTGATTACCAATTGAGTAGGGAAATGGAAGCATAATACGATAGCTCCCCATTGAGAGCTTTCTGACATGAGTAAGGATATTAAACAGGTAGGTATTGCCGATAATATGCTTGCAAATAAAATCTGCCAAAAGTAACGGCCAAATTTATAATTCTTAGCATAATGTTTAGGTAAATAAAAATACACTGCATATACTAATATACTTATGGCAGAAAAGATAACCAATGTCCACATTGTAATAATCTCGAATGGCGCATTTGCAGACACCCATAGCAATAAACCTACAAACCAGAATGCCAAACCAAAACCTATATCAACTTTAATTTGGCTTTGTGTTTGATCTGCCTTTTTATGGTCTTCTACCAAGTAAATGATAAATTCCTTCAATAAAACATATCCAGATACAGCGATAACTATCCATAATGAGCTAGAAAAGCCCTGAAAGAAAATTCTATTATAAGCATCTTGTATCTCATCGTATTCAATCAGTTTGTAAGCTTCCGTATATGTTTTAGTAATACTGATTATCAATCCCATCACTAAGAACAAAATAAAGGCTAGCAAACCGTTAAAGAAACTTTGGTCTTTTTTAATTAGAGATGGGATAATCGCAAAGTTTAATGCTAAAAAAGCAAAATAAAAGATGGTATGCTGAAATAGCTTAGGTAAAAAATAACTGTATAGATAAGAAAATGTTAAACCTTCATTTCTAAAATGGTAATAAGCGTTAGAATGGTTTCTATTTCCAGTATTGGTAATTAATATAATTAAGGCGATTGCATATAAAATGGTGGCTATCCAGAATTCTGCTCTTTGTAGATCTTTTAATTTCATATTAGTTATTTTAATGATGCAATTTTAACAAGGATAAAACTATCAATTACAAAAATGTGATAAACCCTAAAAAAAATGTGATGAATTAATTATTTTTAGGTTGGCTTGTAAGTTTTAAGTAAGAAAATGTGAGAGAATTGTCGGTTTACATTTATACTGATAACTTAGTAAACTTAACAGAAGTTAAAATGATAGTATACGGTATAGTTAATTGTAACACAGTTAAAAAGTCACTCGATTGGATAAGGGCTAATGAGCTAACTTACGAGTTTCATGATTATAAGAAAAAGGGAATTAAAGCAGAAAAATTAACCGAATGGTTTAATGTTTTCGGCTGGGAGAAAGTAATCAATAAAAATGGCTTAACATTTAAAAAGTTAAGTAAAGAAGAACAACAAAGTATTAATTCTCCAGAAAAGGCAATCGCTTTTTTAATTCAAAATACAAGTGCTATTAAACGTCCTATTGTAGAAATTGAGGGTAAACCGACTTTAATCGGTTTTAAAGACGAGGAATATCAACAAAAGTTAAAATAATTAAAATTTAAAGTTACTCTTTCTAAGGTGATGTTAAATTTTATTTACTGCATTTTTTTTTATGTAGATTAGCATAACTAAATTATAATTGTGGATAAAAATCAAGCTGCTATTTTAAAGGATATTGAAGCTATCAATCGTATTCCTGCCATAGCAAATATTTTAGAAGTCGTATGTCTTACCACGGGTATGGGCTTTTCTGCAGTGGCAAGGGTTACTGAAGAAAGTTGGGTCGCATGCGCAGTAAAAGACCAGATAAATTTCGGATTATTACCAGGAGGCGAACTAAAATTGGAAACTACCATTTGCAATGAAATTCGCCAGCATCAAGAAGCTGTGGTAATAGATCATGTAGCTATTGATGAGGTCTTTGCCAATCATGCTACACCATTAAAGTATGGTTTTCAAAGTTACATTTCTATGCCCATAAAGCTTAAGGATGGTAGTTTCTTTGGTACATTATGTGCCATTGATCCTCAACCTGCAGTGTTAAAAACACCTTCAATTATAGGTATGTTTACCTTATTTGCCGAGTTAATCGCATTTCATTTAGATGCGCTAGACCAGCTCCAAACGTCAGCAAATAGTTTAAAAGAGGAGCGGGAAACTGCCGAATTAAGGGAACAATTTATTGCGATTTTAGGTCATGATTTGCGTAATCCGGTAGGGGCTGCGTTAAATGCGGCGCAGGTATTGTTGAGAATGCCTTTAGATGAACGAACTAAACGCTTGGCCAATATCATTCAAGATTCTTCTTATAGAATGAAAAGTCTGATTGAAAATATTCTTGATTTTGCCAGAGGAAGATTGGGTGGGGGTATCACTCTGACAATTAATACTGATGAACCATTAAAAGCTATCCTTGATCAAGTAGTAGCAGAACTAGGCATGATATGGAGCGAACGCGTCATCAATATAACCTATAATTTAGTACAACCTGTAAATTGCGATGGAGATAGGATTGCTCAGCTTTTCTCCAATTTATTAGGCAACGCCTTAACCCATGGAGATAAAGACCAACCTATAAATGTAAGAGTTTCTAGCATAGATGGTGTTTTTGAACTAAGTGTTACCAATGCAGGGAGCCAAATTCCCGATAAAGCTTTAGCACTATTATTTCAACCTTTTTCTAGAGGTGAAGTTAAAAAAGACCAACAAGGATTAGGCTTGGGTTTGTATATTTCATCGCAAATTGCCCTTGCACATCAAGGCACATTAATTGTTAATTCAAATCCAAACGAAACTACTTTTACCTTGAAAATTCCTAATTGTTAGTCTCTTTTTAAGCAAACCGTATTATACAATCCTAATAGATGGATCGGGTGTTTTCGGGTAAGCAGATTTTTCTTTCGGATTTTTCCAAGCGTTGGTTGGTGTGCCATCAACATGTATTGCAGACACATCACTTTTATGATTCTTTGCACCTAACAAACCATCAGCAGATTGTTTTACATGTCCCCTTACATCATCTATTAAATTGCCTAATTTTTTGTGGGCAACATTTTGGTTCTGATTTTTAAATAAACGGTCAAGCTGATGTCCCAAATAATTTCTTACATTTTTACCTTTTTCGGTAGCGAATAAAGCACCGATTACAGCACCAATAGCAAGTCCAGAAACTATGGCAACCGTGGTTATATGGTCTGTCCTTTTACCTTGAAAAGGATTGTTAATGATATTTTTATAATTCATAGTTGTAGATTTTAACTAGTTAACCACTAATTAGGTTAATTGTTTATAAAAACTTAACCTTAGTTAGCCAACATCAAATTTTAATCTGTAAAAACAAAAGCCATTTTTAGGAGTTTAGTTTTAAACATTAAAGATATGGCTCGTAAAAAAATCACCTTAAAAGGAATATGGAATGTACTAAAGGCTGCTATTACTGGCTTCACCGACCATAAAGTAACAAAATTAAGCGGCTCTCTAGCCTATTATACGGTGTTTTCTATGGCACCACTTTTGGTTGTTATTATTTCCTTATGTGGTGTGTTTTTAGGTAAAGAAGCTGCAGAGGGTCAAATCTATGCACAATTAGTAGGTTTTTTAGGAACAGATACGGCTTTGCAATTGCAAGATCTAATTAGAAAGGCTTCACTTGGAGGCAAGGGTAATGTGGCTTTTGTTATTGGTGTAGTTACATTATTAGTTGGTGCTACAACTGTATTTGCAGATATACAAGATTCCATTAACTACATTTGGGGCTTAAAACCTAAGCCAAAAAGGGGTTGGTTAAAAATGCTTCAGAATAGGTTTTTATCGTTTTCGGTAATTGTAAGTTTAGGATTTCTGTTGTTGGTATCTTTGGGAGTTACTGCATTGTTAGATATTTTCAGTGGTATGTTACAAGCTAGATATAAGGAGATATCATTTGTTGTATTTTATATCCTCAATCAAGCAGTTACTTTAGCCGTCATTAGTTTAATTTTTGGTGTAATTTTTAAGGTATTACCAGATGCCGTTATCAAATGGCGTGATGTAATTTATGGGTCAGTAGTTACCGCATTGCTTTTTATGTTGGGTAAGTTTGGCATTTCCTTATACATTGGGCAAAGCAATGTGGGTAGTACTTATGGAGCGGCAGGTTCACTTATTGTATTGCTTTTATGGACTTATTACTCTTCTATCATTTTATATTTTGGAGCAGAATTTACCAAAGCTTACGCTGTAGCATTTGGCTCAGAGATTAGACCATCACATTACGCGGTTACCACCAAAGAGGTAGAGATAGAAACCAATAATCAATCCGTTCAAGAGAATGAAAGCAGTAAGGATGATACTAAAAGTTAAGTATTTTTTCTGTTAAATTTTGTTAAATGCAAACAAAAAAATCAAAAGAGCGTTAAATTTGGTAATGATAAAGAAGTTATTGATATTAATCCTACTTACTTCGCCGCTGATGTTATTTGCGCAGACTTACCTAACAGGTAATATCTATGATAACGATAACAGGGCTACGGCGCTAGAAGGTACATTTGTTAAAAATCTAAGCACCAATGCTTTAGTGCTTAGCAATAAAGAAGGGCATTTTGTGGTTGCAGCAAAAATTGGAGATATATTAGCCTTCGGTATGGGTGGTTACGAAACCGATACGGTTTACCTAACCAAACTACTTCCCAGAAACGTATACCTGAGAGCTAAAGTTAATACTTTAGATGCCGTTGGTGTTACTACTGCAAAAGTTTCCCCATTCTTAGATCTGCGAAATCCAAATGCGCAGCCTTCTCGAGCGGTTGATTACAGTAAGGAGAAAGGCGGGTTACGCCTCAACTTGGGTTATGCCAAGTTTAGAAGAGATCAAGCTAAACTTCGCGAACTTGAAGAGAATGAAGATTTTCAAGAGGAAATTACAAAGAACTTTAATGAGGCGTCTATCAAAAAACTACTCAAATTTGAAGGTCCAGAAGTTAAAGATTTTATGTCATTATATAGGCCTACGGTAGATCAAGTTAGAGCAGAACGTCCATTCAATTACCAATTTTACACTGCTCAATCTTACAGGGCATGGCTTAACCTTCCCCCAAGCCAGCGTAAGCTGCCACCATTGCCAAAGGTTAAAACTTCTAATTAATTTTTTAAGTTTCCCTATTCATTGCTGCAAAAATGCAATCTTATTGCATCAAATGCTCCCATTGGTTGCATCCGTAACATTATTAAAGTTATTTTTGAATATCTTCAATTAGCATTTACCTTTATTAAAAAAATATAAACATGTTTAAATCGACTACCAAATCTATAATAGGTGCATTGGCTATCGGGATGTGTAGCTTAACCAGCATGGCACAAACCACTACTGCCCCTGTTACCAATTACAGCCCAGCTGATGCTTTTGGCCCATTATTTTATACCCAAAACGGAAATGAATACCGTTCGGCAAGTGGCGCACCAGGACCTAAATACTGGCAAAATAGAGTAGATTACAATATCAGCTCTAATTTAGATGAAAATACAAATACGGTTAGTGGTACCATCACTATTACCTATAAAAATAACAGTCCCGATAAATTGCCTTACTTATGGTTGCAATTAGATCAGAATACCTTTAAGGAAACTTCACGTGGTTATGCAATTACACCTGCACGTAGCCGTTATGGTGCGCAGGGCGAAAAATTTGATGCAGGATATAAAATTACCAATATCAGCGTAGCACAAAAAGCCGCTGCGGTTAAATTTACATCTATTGTTGAAGATACCCGTATGCAGATCCGTTTGGCTCAACCAATGGCTCCAAATGGCGATTTGATTACCATTAAAATGGATTATTCTTATGTTTTACCAAAAGAAGGTTCTGATAGAACTGGTCACTTAACTACTAAAAATGGAGAGATATTTGCCATTGCGCAATGGTTTCCTCGTATGAGTGTTTATGATGATGTGCTAGGTTGGAACACTTTGCCTTATTGGGGCGGTGGTGAATTTTACTGCGAATTTGGAGATATCACCTATTCAGTAACTGCGCCTGCTAGCCATATCGTAATGGGTTCGGGAGAATTGTTAAATCCACAAGAAGTATTTACAGCAGAACAGTTAAAAAGATGGAATGCAGCTAAATTAAGCGATGCTACTGTTCATATCCGTAGTGCAGAAGAAGTTACAGATCCTAAATCTCGCCCAGCTGGCACCAATAATAAATTAACTTGGAAATTTAAAATCACCAATGCTCGTGATGCTGCTTGGGCTTCTTCTAAAGCATTTGTTTTAGATGCAGCTCGTATTAATTTGCCTAGCGGAAAAAAATCATTAGCTGTATCTGCGCAACCTGTAGAGAGTAATGGCGCAGATTCTTATGGTCGTGGTGTAGAATATGTAAAAGCAAGTATCGAACATTATTCTAAAAAATGGTTCGAATATCCTTATCCAATGGCTGTAAATGTTGCAACTAATATTGGTGGTATGGAATATCCGGGTATTGTATTCTGTGGTTGGACAGCAAAAAAAGGTTCTGCATGGGGTGTGATAGATCATGAATTCGGTCATACTTGGTTCCCAATGATTGTGGGGTCTAACGAGCGTAAGTTCGGTTGGATGGATGAGGGCTTCAATACCTTTATCAATGGTTTATCTTCTGCAGCATTTAATAATGGAGAATATAAAGAACGCCCTACGCAATGGGCAAGTGTAGGTAGGGGCTTAGGTAATCCTGCTTTAGAAAATATGATGTTAATGCCTGATGGTATGGCAGAAAGAAATATTGGTTATAACCTTTACAGTAAACCAGGTTTGGGATTGAAGTTATTAAGAGACCAAATTTTAGGGCCAGATCGTTTTGATTATGCTTTCCAACAATACATTAAAAATTGGGCTTATAAACACCCAACTCCTTACGATTTCTTCCGCTCTATGGAGAATGGGGCAGGAGAAGATTTAAGTTGGTTCTGGAGAGGCTGGTTCTTGAATAGTTGGAAAAGCGATCAAGCAATTGGCGAAGTTAAAGAGGTTAAAAAAGATGGTGCGCTAACAGGTTATATGATTAAAGTTAATAATCTCGAAAAGATGCCGATGCCTATTATTGTACAGATTAAAACCAAAAGCGGTAAAACAAGCATCGTTAGAATTGGTGTAGATGTTTGGATGAAAAATACCAGCTGGACCATTAACTACCCAACTACAGAAGAAGTTACAGAGGTTACTTTAGACCCAGAGAAAGTATTGCCCGATGGTAATCCTGATAATAACAAATGGGTAGCAAACGCTGCTGCAGGTCAATAGATTAATGTAACGGTAAAAAAAAATCCTCTAGTACATACTAGGGGATTTTTTTGTTTGAGATAGTACTAGCGCTAAATGCTAATTTGGGGGTTGGAATATTTTTAAATACTTTGATCCTCTATGATGGCAGATGGCGCATAAAACTTAAAAGCTTCTAGCCCAGCTAACATCAATAATTGGTTTTCATAAATTTCGCTAGTGCCCAAAATACGTTCATTAATAGCTTTTATATTAAAATAGGCTTTCCCATCTTCCATTATGTGACGTACCAATTTACTGGCGTCTCTTAAATTGTTTTTAACAGAAAAAATACCGTTTTCGCAGCTAGTTTTTGTAAGGTAAATATCACTACTTAATAACGTTTCGCCATTGGCAGCTTTGAGGTAAAATTGAAACCCACCGCTACTTTCCCTAATGATTACAAATTTTCCCATATATGTTGGTTTTGGTATATGCTAATGAAATATCATACCAATAATTATTGCCTCAAATTGGCTTTTTAAGGCAATTTGATAAATCTAAATGAGGAAAACTGAGGTTAAACTGTAGAGGTTGTTGCCTGTAAAAACATTAGGTTTAGCTATTATAAAGCTTTATATTATTGTAATAACTGTAAATGGGCAAAAACCTAATGGAAAGTCTTTAAGTTAGGTTTTTGTAATGATTGTCTCGCTAAAAACTACGCTGTTAAATCTTCTATGTTTGCAAATGGAGCGTAAGTTTTTAGTGCCTCAATGCCATTTAACATCGCTGATTGGCTTTCATACAATTCACTCGTTCCTAAAACTCTTTCGTTAATCGCTTTTAAGTTAAAATAAGCTTTGCCGTCCATAGTTACAATGCTTACCAATTTGGTAGCATCTCTTAAATTTGCTCTTACCGAGAAAATGGCATTCTCGCAACTTGTTTTGGTAAGATAGCTTTCGCTACTTAATAGGGTTTGTCCGTTGCCTGCTTGAAGGTAGAACTGAAATTCTCCGTTGTTCTTTTTGGTGATTACAAATTTGCTCATGGTCTATAGGGGCTTATGTTGATGCTATACCTAATAGAAATACCGTACCAAACAACCAAACAGCTATTAACCCACAGTTAAAGTGTTTTTTGCATTTCCCGTTTGTAGAGAAATTTCCCAACTTGTGGAATTATATGCTCATTATCTCAACCATTCATATCCTATTCCCCAAGTTCGTAGTTGTAGCTATAAAATACGTAAATTCAAATTCATCGGATTGGATAATTTAGCTTTTTATCTGTCTAAGCTGCTGCCGGGCTAATATATAATGAGCATAGCTAGGTAGGTATTTATGGTTGTCCAACATCGCAATAATCTCTTTTCATTAAATATGACCTATTACCAATGCGCTGTAGAAACAAAATTGCTTGGTAGGTATGGCTTTGTGGTTATTCTTCTTCAACACATCATTTACCAGCCCATTAATATTGTCTTTGTTTAAGACTAGTGTTTTTAGAAAATGATCAAAATCATTTATTTTTCAGTGTATAGTCACAATTATATCTTGCGTTAGCATCTACTTTAGTGTTGGTAATCAGTTAGTTAATTCATATTAATTATATATCATGAAAATTTCTAAAAATCACGCGAGGGGAATGGTAATACTTCATAGTTTAAGTCTCTTAGTTGTATTGCTAGCACTTGTCGCATTTTCTACCTCCCGCAGCGAAGAGCTAAACTATAGTAACCATAAAGGCTCTAGCATTGCTATATCAGGCTTCACCAATCTTGATAACTGGAGAATGGAAGCCGACTCTATTCGGTGTAATGGTAGCTTTGTTTTTTTGGATGGTGAATTGGAAGATATTTCTTCTTTGAATTTTACTACTGATGTAACAAGCCTCAAAAGTAGCAACACTCAGATGGACTCTCTTGTCTATCAAATTCTTTCTGCCAAAGGCGGTAGGGCAATTACTTTTGTGCAAACCCACCAGATGGTACTACCACGCATGCATATGGTTAACATCATTGGCAATCTAACCATTGCCAATACTACCCAGCGTATAGACCTCCAATTGGGTTATACCATTGGTAAAGATAAAGAGCTTCATTTTAAAGGCCTAAAGAAAATTGATCTGACTGAATTTAGCATCACCACATCGCATCCTTTGCTTAAGGCAGTTAAGTTCGATAATCAAGTACTAGTGCAAATTGAAATGACTTTAAAAGGCAGTGTAGACTCTAGTCTTAATCCTAAAAATACCTTGGTCGTGGGAACAAAACACTTTTAACCCTATAATTTTAGATCAGCAGACCCCTGCCTTAGCGAATAGTCATGTTTAATCTTAATAAAAATCATTGCGCAATGTTAGGGCTATAGCACATTATTTGGTGTATTCACTATCCGAGTGCTCCCGTTCTAATTGTAGCTGGGCCTTTTGTAATTTTTCTTTAAGATCTTCCAATTGGAAAGGCTTTTGTAGGTAATCGTTTATGCCTGATGCATTCACCTTATTTCTAATTTCTCCAGACACAGATGCGGTGAGTGCAATAATATAGATGTTGGCCTTTTTTAAATCTTTTAGTTTTCTGATTTTACTTGTGGCCTCCAAACCATCCATTACAGGCATATACATGTCCATCAGAATTATATCGTATGTTCCATTTTCTAGTAAAAAGAGTGCCTCTTGGCCATTTTCTGCAATACTAGCCGTAATGTCCCAACGTTTAAACAAATGTTCCATAAAAAAAACATTAAGGGAATTGTCTTCCGCCAACAGTATCCTCAGTTTACTGAGTGGGTTTACTGAGGTATTTAGCTCTCTAGCATTTGTTATCGTTTGTGTCGAACTGTGATCCATGTCCAAAACAAACCACATGGTAGTGCCAAGGCCAGGCTTACTATTAACCGAAATGCTACTTCCAAATAGTTGCAGCAGCTCTGTTACAATAGTTAGCCCCAGACCAGTACCGCCATATTTACGAGTTGTGCTGGCCATTGCCTGTTGAAAGGGTTGGAATATAAGTTTTTGCTGGGCTTTTTCTATTCCAATTCCTGTGTCTATCACTTCGAATAAAATTGAACTTCGTTGTTCGGTTATTTTAGTTTCAGTAACTTTTAATGTTACTGTTCCCTGCTCAGTAAATTTTATAGCATTCCCAATTAGATTATATAAGATCTGACTTATTCGTGTCGGGTCACCTATAAAATGCTGGTTGCCGGGTACGTAAGATAGCGTAAAATCTAGGTTTTTTTGTTGTGCCCTAGTTTGCATTACGCTCGCTATTCCGGCCAGTAAAACACGCAGATCAAAATCTGTGTTTTCTAAGTCCATTTTGCCCGCATCAATTTTATTGATGTCTAAAATATCATTTACCAAAGAGAGTAGCCCATGTGCCGAAAAGAGCAACATCTCCAGTTTTTTGCGCTGCTGCTCATCATTCTGGTCTGCTTTTATTAGTTCTGCCAGACCAATTACGGAGTTTAGCGGTGTGCGCAGTTCGTGAGACATGGTAGACAAAAAGGTGCTTTTGGTTTGTGCAAGGTCGGCCAAGTTTTCATTAAGCTGCTGGCTAGCCCTTAAATTACCATAAAGTACATTGTAGAAATAGAAGTGAGATACAATAATGACGAACCAATTGATGGCGACATAAAGATCGTTAAGATTTTGTGGCAATGCATGTAGCGTTTGCATCCTATAGTCTACCACATGCACCATCAGGGTGGCGGCACAGGCTATGGTGCCATAAATAAGGCCCCATTTTTTGCCAATACCGTAAAAGGCAGAAATCAGCACCATCAAAATGGCCTGTATCGCAACCACATCCGTACCCACGCCGCTTGTAAATATGCGGTAGTAGACATGTAAAATGGTGGCAATTACGCCGTAATGCATAAAGCCTTTAAGGTATTTTCGGAAGCGCTGTGCTAGTAGTAGAATAACAATAGAAGTAATGATCAAGCGCCAGGCCCTGCCGCTGCCAACTCCAGCCTGTTCTGCATAGGCCTGGTAAAGGTAAATGCCTCCTTTGGCCACATTAGCCCCCAGCATTAAAGTAAACAACTTCAGCTGCGCCCTTGCCAAGGTATCTTCGCCGTACTGTGTAATTTCTTCTCTATATTTCCTTAAAATCCCCATAAATACCCGATTTAACGAGCCAAGTAATTTGCCAAAGATGCAAAATTTTATACAACAACGATAAAGGATTAAAAAAAGGACAATGAGTGTTAGAGTTTAGGTTGTAGTATCAACAAGCGCATACGTCTATCACTAATAAAACCATCATCGTTCCTGATACCATCATCTTAACATCACATTATGCCCTGATTTTCCGAGGGGAGGAAAGCGCTATTTCAACACACTAATATCCAATAGATTTCTCTTGGTACATGTTGCCAAAGGGAGATGTTTTCAGTGCTGCAAAAATACTTGGTATAATAACTAGTTGTTTCTGTTAAATTTGTAGATCCCTATTCGGAAATGACAAGATGAAACGCGTGCCATCATCAATTCTGCTTTCTACGCTAATACTGCCGCCAAGTTCCTCTATTTGTTGTTTAACGAGATAAAGGCCCACACCCCTTGAATCGGGATGATGATGAAAGGTTTTGTATAAGCGGAAAATCTTGTCTTTGTGCAAGGTAAGATCTATACCAATCCCATTGTCAGCAATACTCAATTGTTTAAAGCCTTCGGTACAACGCATAGTGAGCTTTATAAGTGGATCTCGCTGTGGATGTTTATATTTGATTGCGTTGGTAACCAGGTTAATGATAATGCTTTCGAAATAGGCGGGATTAAAAATTACCTCTTCCTGGTATGGAATGTCGAGTTCTATAACTGCATTGCACTGGTTAATGGATGCCGCCAAAATATCTAATACCCGGTTCACTTCTTTTTCAACCATAATTACCGAGGTAGCAACCGGATATTGCTGCTGCATCTTTACAATTTCATTTAAATTTTCCAGTGTTTCCAATAAACGGGATGAGGTATTCTTGACCATGGCCATTAAATGGTTTTTTTCTTCTGGTTCGGGTTCATTAATGGCCATTTCTGCCAGTGCATGGATGTTCCCGCTGTGCGATCTAAGATTGTGGGAGATGATATGTGCAAAATTCTGCAGCCTACTGTTTTGTGCTTTGATAAGCTGTCGATTTTTGATGCGTTCGTCAATATCTTTGAGCTGAAAGATCAGGTAGTTTGGCTTGCCCAAATCATCGTGTACTATAGAGAGGTTGAGCATCGTCCAAATATAATACCCTTTCTGATGTAGAAATCGTATCTCGGCCTGATCAGTTCTTTTTGTTAAAGCTATCAGCGATGAGATCATGTCCAAAATCTTAGAAAGATCTTCTGCGTGCACGATTTGCTGGTAGGTTTTTTCCAATAGTTCCGTCTTTTGATACCCTAGGATATTAGCGATACTTAGGTTTACCCTGTTAAGGTTACCTTGCATGGAAACAAGCGCCATGCCATTTGGAGCATACTGGAAAGCATGGCTAAACCTTTGGTCGCGGCTTTGAAGTTTTGAAACAATGTTCACTTCCCTGGTAATGTCTTCTATGGTACCGTATATTTTTGTGCAGTTGTGCTGCTCCATCTGCGCTTGGATCCTAAGCCTAACCCATTTTACATTTTTCCTAAAGGTTGTAAGCTGCGAGACCATTGTTTCTGGTTGGGCCGAATTTTGGGCCCTTAACATCAACTGACGTATAGATTCGGGGTATTTATGTAGCATTACGATCTGCTCTATGGTATAGGGCTGATCTTGATCTGCCTCCAGGATCTCAACCATCATTTTGTTCCAGTAGGTTTTGTTATTGCTGAGGTCGCGTTCCCAAATGCCAATTCCTGCCAAAGGAATAAGGCTTTCGTACATCGCCAGCTTATCTTCCATGCGTTATCGTTTGTTTTGAAGTTGTAGGGTTAAAAATCCATTGATATTGGATAAAGAACTCATATATACCATGTCTCGAATAGATATATGTATCATATATTAAGGATAATACATTTAGAGGATGGTATTTTATTTGGTCTTTCAGCATTACAACAAATTTAAAACGAAATTGTTACAAAAATAGTAGCGATTTTAAAAAATTATCCTTCGTATTTGAATAATTTTTTTGTAAAAGTATATTCAGCTAGCAATCGCTGTTTATTGAGGTTCAGTGTAGTTGTTAAATCAAGCGATAAATTGAAAGAGCTAGCTGAGGATGTCGATTGTTATAATATTGTACCGTTCTTTTAAGCTTTAATCCAATCGTGATATTGAGCTAAGCCGCTAAATGCAGTTTTCCATTAAACTTGGCTTTGTAGCGGCAACAGTCTGTTCTTTAGGCTGCTCCTTGGTTTGAAAAATCAGGTTATTTTAGTTTTGGATTTTTTTATTAGGAAATATCCGTTATTTTTTACATTATCGTAGCGTGTATCCTTCACTCCTGTAAATCTGTAATATGAACAACACCGACTTTTATAGTCTCTTTGAGCTATCTCCAGTACCAATGTGGGTGTTTGAGGTTAAAAGTTTACGATTTCTGGATGTTAATGTTGCTGCCACAACAGCATATGGTTATACCAAAGAAGAATTTCTTTCAATGGGTATCAACGATATCCGTCCTGTAGAAGACGCTCAGCTTGTGGAGCATATTGTGAGATCTAATTCAAAGACTGGTTTTTTTTTCAAGGATGTCTTTCGCCACCTCACTAAACAGGGCGAACTTATGTTTGTGCAAATAGCCAGTAATGCCATCCAATACCAGGAAACCGAGGCTAGGGTGGTTCTTGCCATAAATGTAACAGAAAATTACAGGACACAACAGCTGCTGATAGCAAACGAAAGACGATTTAAGGCCTTGGTACAGGATGGTTCTGATTTAATTACCATCATTGACAAGGACTTTCGCTATTGTTACGTAAGCCCCGCTTCGAAAAGATTGTTTGGCGTTTCTCCAGATTTTTTTATCGGTAAGAAAGCATTTGATTTTATACATGCAGAAGATCTGGAAAGGGTAGAGCGAGAAGCACTAGAAATTTGGGCAAAAAGAACCATACAGTTATCTCCCTACCGGTATAAAAGTGCAAATGGAAATTGGCTATGGATGGAAACTACAGCTACTAATCTTTTTGAGGATCCTGCGGTTGAGGGTATCGTTTGTACATCGAAAGAAATTACCGAAAGAATTAGAGCCGAGCAAATGGTGGCCCAGCACATTGAGCGTTTTAATATTGTTTCTAAAGCAACTAGTGACGTGATCTGGGACTGTGATCTCATCAATGAGCATATCCTATGGAATAAGGCGGTAAAGGGCATACTACATTATCATGCTGCGGAGCAAACAAGTTTAGACTGGTGGAGACAGCGGATACACCCCAGTGATAGGGAAAGGGTAGTTGAAAGACTCGATTATTGCCTTGAAAACGGCACTATCCGCTGGACAGACGAATATCGGTTTCTATGTGGCGACGGCACTTATAAGGATATTTTTGATAGGGGATTTGTAATGCTTGATGAACAGGGTAAAGCATACAGGATGATTGGTTCGATGCAGGATATTACCGATAGAAAGCATGAAGAAGAATGGTCTAAGCTCTTAGAGTCTGTGGTAGTGGGTACTTCTGATGGGGTATTGATTACGGATGCCTCTGGGCCTACACCAGTAATTATCTACGCTAATCAGGCCATGGTAACCATGTCTGGCTATTCAAGAGATGAACTTATCGGTAGCCTTCCAGACATACTCCATGCCCATCATACAGATCAGGTAGAACTTCAGAAACTGAAGCATGCGATCGAATCAGGTACCGAAACTAGGGTTGAGCTAACCAATTACACCAAGCAGGGCAATGCGTTTTACGTAAGTGTGAGCCTTACCCCCATATTCGACAGAAATGGAGTATTGGTACGATGGATTAGTATACAACGCGACGTTAGTGAAGAGCGAAAATACGTGGAGCAGATCGAGGCGAAAAATCGAAAACTTCAAGACAACAGTTGGCTACAATCGCATGTGGTACGTACGCCGCTGGCCAGAGTGCTGTCTTTGTTAGAACTGCTGGAAAACACTCAGATGAGTCCTGATCAGCTCGAATTATTGTCGCATATGCGCAGCTCTGCAGATGAACTTGATACCATCGTTAAACAAATTGCAAATAATACCTGAGGCAAGTTTAAATGGCTAAATATAGTTTTTTTCAGATTTAGCTGTGCTAAGTCCTTTAAGTAACATCTTATCTTCGAAACTACGATTTGCGTTGGGAAATAGCTCAGTGCCTTCATCCCTCCATCAAAACCGCCATCTCGAGGGAAGCGCCTGCCTATTCCGTGCAGGCAGCGACGAGAGATCTGTTAAGTTCACTGTAATAGATTCCTCCGAGTTAAGAACTCGTTCGGAATGACGGTTTACGTCGTCGTCATCTACTAAAGTTCCGTCCTCTCGAGGGAAGCGCCTGCCTCCTCAGCGTCGCGTCATCTCGAACGCTGTTTAGCGGAGAGATCTGTATGGTGAAACAAACGACAACACCTAAGCATCAAAAATAACTTACGGCAAGCATAGTAACACCAGTGTTAAGTCGTGATTTTTAACCACCAAGAACACTAACTACACAAAGAAGATTTTGGTACTCCGCATGCTATTATTTGCTATAACTTAGCCTTATTACCTTCAACCGAAGATGAAATACACACTTATGGTTCAAATATTAGCAGGCAAAAACATATGATATTTCTTTTTGTTGTTGTAATTAAATAACGCTGTGGACAATTACATTATCATCTTACTGCTTGGTGGCATTTCCAGTTTAGGAATGACCTTTATGCCCACAATTGCAAAGCGCACACGTATTTCTTATTCAATTTGGTATGTAGTTATCGGTATGGTCATCTACTCGGTTTGGCCCAATTTGCTGCCTTCGCCCTTGCCGCAAGCTAATAGCCAGGTTACAGTCCGCATTACAGAACTTATCGTGATCATCTCTTTAATGGGAACAGGCATCAAGATAGACCGCAGATTTTCGTTCAAGAATTGGGCAACGCCACTTCGATTGATTTTGTTCGCTATGCTACTTTGCATCTCCATCTGCACGCTACTGGGGATAATGATGCTGCAGCTGGCATTGCCAACAGCACTTTTGCTGGGAGCTGTGCTGGCGCCAACTGATCCGGTTCTGGCGGCTGATGTACAGGTAGGCCCACCCAACGAAAAAATGAAGTCAGAAACCAGGTTTTCGCTCACCTCCGAGGCGGGCCTAAATGATGGGATGGCCTTTCCTTTTGTATGGTTGGCTATTGTTATGGCTAGTTCTGGCCTTAGCTCTGGTGTAATCCTTAACTGGTTGGGATACCACCTCATTTATCAGATAGCTGTTGGTCTGTTGTTGGGATGGCTGTCGGGGAAGGCTGCTGGTTACCTTGTGTTTACTTTATTCGACAAATACAAGCTCATCAAACCAACAGATGGTTTTTTGGCCATTTCATTAATGCTTTGCACTTATGGTATTACCGAGCTGTTACAGGGCTATGGTTTTATTGCAGTTTTTGTGGCTGGGTTAATGCTACGCCACTCAGAAAAGACACATCGTTACCATAAAGAGCTCCACTCTTTTACCGACCAGGTAGAGCGCCTGCTGCTCGGTATCTTGTTGATATTTTTTGGCGGTACGCTTGTATCCGGAATTTTAAGGCCCCTAGATTGGGAGATGGCGCTGTTTTCTTGTGCTTTCGTGTTACTGATAAGACCGCTTTCTGCCTATATCTCGATTATCGGTAGCAACATACATTGGAAAGAAAAACTGGCCATCAGCTTTTTTGGAATTCGAGGTATGGGTTCAGTTTATTATCTCGCTTTTGCCTTCGGCCATGCCTCATTTGCAAGCGAAGACAATCTTTGGGCAATTGTTGCATTTACCATTCTGTTGTCTATTGTAATGCATGGCTTAACGGCAACTACAGTAATGAATCATTTGAGGGTAACTATTGCCAAAGAAGAAGTGCCGAAGTAAGTAGCCTCTTACAATTGTTCATCACCAATCAAACATCATCGTTCCCACAAATCCCATCATCTTTACAGCAGCGGTCTATCACATTCAGTTGATTACAAGAAGGCAAATCCTTAAGATTGTTTGTTCACAGATACAAACTTTTTTGTTTTAGGCTTGTTTGCCTTAAAGAAAATAAAAATTACAGCTATGGGATTTATTAAAGGAGCATTATTTGGTATGGCAGTGTATGCCGTAGTACAGCACATTACCAAAAAAGATTTAATTACAGGCAGGTCATTATTGGATGATTTTTTGGAGAGGGCACCAACTTATATTGAACAGGTAAAGGATATTTCAAATGCCGTAAAAGAGGAGTTCACAGAACCGAGCTCTCATTTTTAAGCACATACCAATTTTAAAAGGAGCTTTTTACGCTCCTTTTTTTAAGCCTTTTGCTGTTCTTCTTGTTCCTGCTTTCGCCCCGCTTAGGTTTGCGATACTTTTGAACAAACCAGATTGCGGAGCCTGCCTACCGTAGGGAGGAGGCAAGCCTCTGTGGTGGGGTTTATAATTTAGCATGTCGCTACTATTTGCAGGTATCGATTGTCCGCTCCAGCCAAAGGCTGGCAAGCATGCCGAGGTGGAAGTAGCTTTCCAACGGGAAATTCACCAAAGCGCTTCGGGCTTATCCTAAGCCCACAGGCCCATTTACAATTCAGCAAACAGTAGAGCAGCCTTGTAGAAGTTTTACTTTTTCAACATGATTTTTAATTTGTTTTACAGAAGAATTCCCCGCTTACATTTACAATTTTAGCATTATCAGATCTTAGCGGAGAGGGAATCTTGAATTCAACGGTTCCCCTTACTTCATTTTTCTCGGTATCGATGCTGGTAAATTCTACATTTCCCTTGCCAAAGCACCAACCCGAGGTGTCATCTCCTATAGAGGTTATTGCCGCGTACGGAATGTTTTGCATATTATATTTTTGTAATACTTCCCTTGGTTGCAGATAGTCCTGATTGTCAATAATCTGAACTTCATATTTTTTACCAATAATCAAAGGTTGCGTTATAGGTATCCTAAAAAATAGGCTATACTTATTAGCACTGCCCGGCATTTGCTCAATTTTCAGATTGGAACTAAACGAAAAATATTTATCTTGGTTTTCAGACAAAACGTAAGAGGAACTAGGTGAACCCGTTGTTCCTGCAGGTAAGATCGCGGACCCTCGGTCGATGTAGTTGACGCCATCGATGCTGCTTTTGAAATAATAGACCGAAGGAAAAACAGGTTCGCCATTTTTCTTGCAGGACGCAAGTGCAAGGGGTAATAGAAAGCAAAATAATAGTGTCTTAATACGATACAAGTGTCTCATAATTCAAATCTGTTAATGTTAATTCTAAATATTTAATAATTGTTAGGCATTCGCTGCAAGGTTAAACACGTTTAATATATTGGACAATATTTTGTTTACAACCAAGGCTAATAGCCTTTATGCAATTGATATTCCAATACCATTGTTTGGTATTAGTTCATACGAGATAACATACCCTTTCGCTACAATTGTTTTAAAAGAAAGAATGAGAGTTTTACTCTATTTAGTTGGTGTATATACCGATATTCTCGTTGGAAAGATTTCGTATAAAAGAACTGGTAGAACAGCTGTCATTTCAAAAAATAATGGGTTTATTATTGATAATGAAATGGCTTCTAAAACCGAAACCAACCGTATGGGTGCATTTCTCCTAGATCCAAATGGTAAAAGTGCGCCAATTAAGTTTGAAATATTAAAAAATGGTAATTTAAAATATCAAATTGAGCAAGTTGAGGGTGTCAGAACTAAAGACCACAAGAATCGCAGATCATTAAGATTACCCGCTATGTTAACATTGGTAAAAATATAATTTATTAGCAATAAGAATTGTTTCAGTTAGTAGAGTAAATATTAGTTAAGTTTTTTAGCTTAGATAAACCACTTAAAATGCAAAATGAAAAACGTTATCAAACTAGCTGCAACATTACTAATTGTAATATCAACTGTTGCAGTATCTGCACAACGTACAGTATCCCTGAGGCAATTCGAAACCATCCAGCAAGCCTATAGAAGCAGCGCAGATCCAGTAGCCTTGGGATTGGACGACGGTGAAGACATCACCTATATTAATGATCCAAATAACGAACTAAATCAATTTGTTGGTATATGGAAGGGTGTTTACAACGCACTCAATTACGAATTTGTTTTTGTAAAACGTGTAGCCTATAAGGTAGACCCAACAGATGAAAAAGCAAGAGATCTAATGAAAGTTGCTGTAACCGTAACAAATGGTTTAGGAGCATTGATATATACAAACACGAATCTTCCTGAGAAATCAAATGGTTTCACAGGTTCCAACTTTCTAGGTAGTACAAATACCTATAGGTTGAATTTTACGGGCAACTGCTATAATGAAACAGGCAATGTTTTTATTTATCTAATGCCTGATGGTAAAATGAGCTTGAGCTTCTCGATCTTGCCAGATATTAAAAGTGACGATTGCCCTAACGGATTTACTCCGGTTCTGCCCATATCACCTAACAAGGTTTTGTTGACAAAGCAACCATAAAGTATATGATTTAATCAAAAGAGGGTGATTAGGCCCTCTTTTTTGTGATATAATGTTATACTGATGCTTCAAACGAAAACAAAAAGATGTAGTTGATTTTTCTGGTAAAAAATCACTTGGTGAAAGGCCAAAGTAGTATGCAAGTTTATAGATGTGAGTAAGATTGTACTTGGCTCTGTTACGAGCACTTTCAATGTTGGTAATAAATTTTCTTTTAACACCCAATATTGTTGCGACATCATCGTGGTTCAGCTGATGTTTTATCTCGCAGTTTGATCACAAAATTCATCACATATTGCTCAATATCAGTTATGCTCACTTCCTCTTCCATTTCATATAAAAGGATGAAAAATCTCGTCAATTTACAAATGGGCAACCCGAAAATTTATTTGAGGCATTCCAGATGGACCTCTTATATAGCCCGAATAATGAAAAGAGCGTTAAGTACAATTTGACTTAGCGCTCTTATTAACTAATTCTTCAACTTTATGGTGCTTATCAATTTTTCGAAGATAATTTCAGCTTTGGCACGGTCAGTCGCTTTAAAGTGTACTAAACCACTAACACTGTTGTTTCGCCTTGTCTCTGAATAAAATCTATAGCTGTATTCGTCTCCTTGGTGATATTTAAATATTAGGATTTTAGCATTATTAATTGTCTTAATAACTGATTCATCAACTACTTGTTGCTTAGTTAGCATTGAGAGTCCTTCCTTCTGAACTTGTATAAGGGTGCGTTTGTAGCTGTCATCTTCAACAAGATCCCAAAAGGCTACTACTATATTGCCAACTTTGTATATGTTTTTGGAATTTTTGTTAATACCCTTATCAGATGTAAACCTTGATTTAGCGAAGGATTTATAGTCGTCGATACTAATCTTAGTAGATTGCTCTGGTGCCATGAGGGTTGCCCCTTTTATAGCTGTTTCTTGTGTGTTGCCTACTATTGAGGCGAACAGTAATATGGCTGTGATTAAAAGTTTCGTTTTCATTTGTGTAATTTAAGGACAATTTTTAGTTTTTAATGTGCCATTTTCTATTTTCATTGGCTTGAAGTTGTTTGTACCTGCTTCTGCTTTGTAAAGATAAATGGAATCGCCCAACATCTCCAGCAGGGAAAATGCAGTAGAGTTACCATTTGCGGCTGCTGTACTTAGGTACTCAGCATTCATAGCTGTTGAGTTAGTTTGGAAATCCGTATAAGCACTTCTAAAAGCATCCCAGTCTTTAACAGTTGCGACATATGTCCCAGCGGTAGTAACTACAGTAACTGAGGATCTCGCCTCATAAAATTGGGCATCAGCTATACTAACGTTTGTTCGTAAAGCTGCTGAACTGTATGCCATAGTAAAAATATCCTCCAAAGATGGGGCGCTACCGAGGGGATGGCTATGAATAAAACCAATGGTATAACCACTATTTGGCCCCCATGTAAAATTATATTCCATAGAGGAAGCCTCATAATCCGTTCTTACAGTCACCTGTTTGAACCCACTATTGGCATCTTTACTATTCAGCTTTTGCTCTGCTCCATATTCATAAGTTCCCATGTTTGCCAATATAGTGTCTCTTTGTAAACTATTGTTAGAATTTCCAGCCTGACCATCTACCATCCCTTTCTTTGCACAAGGGTCGTCTTCAGGGCATTCTGTAATATTGGTTGTTCCGCCTATGCATCCACATTCAGCCATGTACGCGCCACTTCCGAGTACGTTATCACAGCCCATCACAGGTGGCTCTTCAGGATTTTCACATATGTAAAGGTAGTTTTCATCGTAACAAGGATCCGGATCCGGATCTTCCACCCATACCTCATAACAATCTTGTCCTACAACATGCCATTCCCCACAAAATTCCTCTTCTGGATCGCCAGCTAGAACGCAAATTTGACCCCATTTTTCCTCGCAACGTACCTCAAGATGCCCTCCATTAATCGTATTGTTGCCCTCTTTTGAGCTGATAATTGCTCCTTTTGGGGATTTTGGAGATAACGTTTGGATATCATTAAACTTTCCTTTAAACCTGATTTTACTTACGAGTGACCCATTTTCAAATCTTAGTACAAAAAACTTTCGATCTTCTTGTATACTGCTATACTCTATGTACCCACTAAAGTCATCATCAAGCTTGTTTATCTGGTTATGACTCGCATCGAAGCTATGCTTTTTTAAATATTCATAATCTGGAATATATGTTAATTGTAATTGATGAAAGTCTCCACTGGCTGTTTTGTAAATAAGCAATCGTTCAAAGGATGCATTTACTCTCATTATATTGATTTTATCATCAGCGGGTTTGCCTTCCGTTTTATAAAGCGAAATGTACTTCAAGTTACTGACAAAGGGTACTTCAGTGAAAGTGAGTTTACTTGTCTTGCCTATATAGTTTTTTTTCCAAATTGGAGAGATGGTACGAGTGGTTTTATTATAAGATTCCGTATCAGATTTAATATCACCTATTGTTCCTGTTGATACAATGCTAGGTTTTCTAGCTTGTTGATAATAATAATTTTTTGCCTCACTTAAAAAGGAAGGTGATTGGTCCCTGTCGCTTACGAGCTCCTTCCTACAGGAGACAAGCCCAATCAGTAGAAGAATAACTAAAGATACTCTTTTTTTTGTTTTCATAATGTTTTATAGTTTAGTTTGTTAAAGTCTTCTGCTACTGTTAGCTTTATCTGGGTGGCGAATGACGAGGGAACCTTAATTGGTAGCGTGAGTATAGCTCGCCCGCACGTCCTTGCTTTTATTTCCTCGCCAGAAGATTTGTAACATTGATAGAGCTTATATCTAGGTGTAAGCCGATTAGGCACCATGTTTATAGCATACAGATATGCTTTTTCTGCTTCAGAAAAGTCTTTTTGAAGTACAGCTATTGATCCTAATCTAGAATATAGCTCGTTACTTGGTTTAATTCTTATTAATTTCTCTGTAATGGTTTTTGCACGGGAAAGTTGTAATGTATTGAGCAGATTGTAAGATTCGAACTCTAAATATTCTGTGTTTTCTGACAGAGACATTTTGAGATTTTTAATGATGTCTAAGGCTTCTTTTTTATAGCCAGCTCTCTCTAGTAATTTTGCTTGTTTCAGTTTTTTTATTTCATTATATTCTACCGCTTGCAGAATATAATGTGGAAGCATTAAAATTAATGATAATGATATTGCGACTGTTATTGAAATTCGGATATTTCTTTGTCTTAAATGTAGGGTGCCATAAAATAAAATTATACTGCTAGAAATTATAGCTACTATCTGAAATGATGTATTGTTAAATATATAAGTAAAGTTTGCCGCAATACATATTATTACTAATAATGATAAAGCATAATATAGTAAGACATCAGACGAATTCTCAAGAGCTTTTTTTATTAATAAGATAAATCCAATTATTATCGTCAACAAAAGAATAAGCCCCCCCAATCCAGTTTCTACCACATATTGAAAATAATCATTGAAAGCAAAATAAGTATTGTCTGCCAACATAAGCTCTTTGATTGAATAATCTCCTTTTAGAAAATATGCGCCTTGATAATGCATATAGGTTCGCTGAAAATTGCCATACCCAATCCCCCATAACCAATGGTCTCTATATATATGGATTGTGATTTTGTAAATCAATAATCGGCCTTGTGAAGAATCTGATTTGATGATCATTACGAGCACTAATAAAATTGTTAGCATACCAGTGATTATCCATATAATCTGGGATTTAGATGGGCTAATGTTTCTATAAGCTAAGAATACAATCATTATAGCTGTAAATGAGCCGAGTACTAAGGCTCTACTTTCAAAAAATATAGAGATAACAAGTATTGCACATGGCAATAATAATCGAAGGGCTATATGAAAGTGTTCTTTGAGCAAATTCATTTTTCTAGAGCAATATACTTTTCTGGATTCAAGTAGAACATCTTTTGCCATCCCTTGATTGACTTTAGGTCTAAATATCTTAGCATTGGAACTATAGAAAAGATTGAGTAATGTAAATGTGCAGGAGTGAATTGTGCATTACCACTGTCGCCCATAAGACCAATTATTTTGTTTTTAGTAACAAACTCGAAATTTGTTACGCCCCTTTTACTTAAATGCGCATAGTAGTATATCTTTAGGTCATAAGAAAGGATATATATGTGATTACCACCTTTTGAGTTATAGCCGCTCTCTATCACGACCCCGCCTACGCCACTAATGATCTCAGTTTGAAGATCTCCAAATAGGTCAATGCCCTTATGCACAACTGAATCACCCCAAGGATAATACCAGTAACTTTTACGGTCCCAACGTATTCTTTCATGGTTTTTAATAGGTAAGTTGACCGTGCAAAAAAAATCTATTAAATTTAGAAATGCGTTAAGGCCTAGTAGAGTAAATGCCATTATCTTTACAGCCCGTTGAATTTTAGGGATATATTTTGTTGCCGTCGATAATTTATAAATATTCAACATTTGTTCTGAACTCATGATCTTAATAGAATTGTTTATATGACGATACCTAAAATGCAAATTATGTATTTATGGGGAAGGTCTAAGAATTGCCTAAAATAAGATCGGGAGAACGCACAAAATAATATTTCTGCCAATAGCAACATACTCTGCACTAATTGGCAGTTTACCTACACGAACTGTTTTTATACTAAGGCTTCCATACATTGAGTTTGATAAAGAACGGATCTCTGTAACTCTCTCCTATTGGAACAATAATGTTATTTCTAAGTACAATTTCTTTTCGTTCTACAGATCTAATTTGTGATACATTAACGATAAAACCTCTATGCACCCTGGCAAATTGCCTTATAGGCAAGAGTTCTTGGATTTTGTTTATACCAATGTTTGAAATTGTATTTTCGCTCAACTGATTAATACGTATGGAATGTTCTAAAGCCTCGATGTGAGTGATTTCGGATAGATAGATCTGGAGTAATTTGCCTTTAGTTCCAGGGTTGATAAATATCTGATCATGATTGTAACTACTGGAAGTGCCAGTGGAATGCATACGCTTTCTAACTTTAAGTACAGCTGCAATAAATCTCTCTATCGAAAAAGGCTTCAATAGATAATCGACCGCATTCACTTCAAAAGCTTTTAAGGCATGAAGTGAATTAGCAGTCGTGAAAATTATATAAATCGAGGGTTCTAGCAGAGCTGCCACATCCAAACCAGATAATATCGGCATGTTAATGTCCAAAAAAACGATATCAGGAGTTTTATCTTTTGCTAGGTCGCTCAATGCTTCCAGAGGGTTTTGATATGTACCAATTGCAATTAGGAATGGTACCTTGGCAATATAGTTTAGAAGATTAGCAATACACTGAGGATTATCGTCGATTATGTAGCAAGTAAGTTTGGGCATGATCTATCTCTGTCAGCTAAAATAAATATTATCTATTGCGTATTCTTATTGCATCAAATATTTGACAATGCTGCTATACCAATGTTTTAGTGATATTTTGCTTCATTCGATTCACAAAATATAAAACTTTTTCATTGTCTATATATGTTACAAAATAATAACAAAAATACTATTGCATATTTTCTTCTTGTGTACATATTGGAATGGGCAATAAACGGTTATTAGCAGCTATTATTTTCGATTTAGAATCTAGAGTATTAGTTATATGAGTTGAGTGGACTAAGGGTGATCTGTAACTACTGTTGCCGAGAAGAAGCCTTTACTTGTATTTCAATGGATCCCGCGTTAGACCTATCAAAATAAAAAAATCTAAACCTTGGTTGATCAATTGGGATCTTTAACGCAAAGGAGATTGGAAAAGGCCCTTCTTTTATGCTTGGCGCCAATAAACTAAATTATTGTTTTCAAGAAAATATCTCCAGATTTGTAAATAGATGAATTTAAATAAATTTTTAAATAGCCGAGATTTCTATTTTTAATCTCTTATTTTATGTACAACAATTATGCTGAACACCAAACCATAACAAGTTAAACTCATACTTAAACACAAAGATATGTCTTACTGGTAATTTAGTATTGTATAATGAAAACCACAGATTGTAGTTAAAAAGCCTAAACAGATTGCTTTATGTAATTAAAACACAAGCGATACGTTTGCGCTAGGACTGTATGCTACGAAGTGAGACGTGGTCAAGCATATGGCTTAAACTAACAATAAAACACTTTACGGTTTCCCATTTTTAACTATATATTAATTATATTACATTAGTTACAACAAAATATGCCCTTATCCTAAAATTTGATTTACGACTAAGCAGGAAGCGTATCGATGTAATAACATAAATTGCTATCAATAAGGTTTAAAAACTATTTTAGCCTTTACTTTGCGCAAAAGTGCTAAGTTGTGGTCAATTTTGGGCGGACACTTAATAACATGGAAAAACCAGCAATCCTACATATAAAAACGCTAGACGGTAACTGGTGCGACAAGGACATCATCATATTGCATGCCTGTTTTCAATTATTGACCGATTTTGTAGAGCAGGAAAATGCTTTTACAGGTCATGTTAACTGGCACGAAGACCCAGCCCACCAAAGTGCAAAAGAAGAAATCCTACAGTTGTATAATTGGTGGACAACAAGAAAAATATTAGATAGCGTTGACGGCATAAATGATCTTGAAAAAGACCAGTATAAAGAAGACAGTGAAATGCTCATAAGACTTGTTAACATTAGGCAGTTTTTGTGGATATAGTTATCTGCATATAACAGCGGTTGGCAAAAGCGGCAGGAAATTCTTCTACAACATTTCCAATCTTTTAGTAATTTCACTCAACCGCCACCATATCGGCAAGCCCCAAAATGTTAGCCGTCATTTTAAAGCGATACCAAAATGAATATAGAAGAATTTAAAAACAGACTTGACACAAACGGACTTGGGGAGTATTTTGATAAGTTGCAACCACTTTTGCGTAACACAATCAGGCTTTACCAAAAAGCAACTGACGAAAACGACATTGCAATTGGGCAGACAAAAATTGGCGGTAAACCAGACCTGCCAAATGAAGTAACTTGGGTGACTGAAACAAACATTGTAGAAACGACTGAAAAGAAGTTTCTAGTTTTCAACAGCAAAAAGGAAGAAACAACCACAAAACCTCTTTCATTTATTGCACAAATAAATCTTTCAGAAACTTCAGCTTTTGACAAAGAAAATTTGTTGCCCAAAACAGGACTTCTATATTTTTTCTACTCGGCAGAACAAGAAGTTTGGGGCTTTGAGCATAAAGACAAAAACAAATTCAAAGTAATATATTGGAATGGCGACTTTTCAGAACTTAAACGAACAGATCACCCTAATGATTTACCCGATTATTCTTGTTTTAAACCCTGCTCGGTGAATATCAAATCAGAAATTAGTTTACCCTCTTATGGACACGAGGTGTACGAAGACTTCGCTGATGGCGAAGACAACAAGTTTTGGGAAGAAGTCTATAATGACGGAAATCTAAATAAACTATTAGGTTATTCAGACAACATACAAAACGAAATGGAATTAGAATGTGAACTTGTTACCAATGGACTTTATTGTGGCGACCCATCGGGTTATAACCATCCAAAAGCAAAAGCACTTGAACCCAATGCAAAAAATTGGCGACTACTTTTACAAATTGACAGTAACGATGAAAATGAAATGATGTGGGGCGACTGTGGCCGACTTTATTTTTGGATTAGAAAAGACGATTTATTAAACAGACAATTTGACAAATCTTGGTTTAGTTTACAATGCAGTTAAAAGAAAAACGAATGTCTAACAGGGGGCAAAATTGGGGTGTCAAATGCAGCAACATCATATAACATGGCTGCTTGGTAAAAATGGCAGAAAATCTTCTCCAACATTTCCAATCTTTTAATAAGGTTAGCCAAAACGCCCTTTTAGTGATATTAAGGAACCTTTCGTACACCCCGCCCTTCGGGCACCCCTAAAGGGGAATAACTACTTTATGGTTTTAACCCTTAGCCTAAAATAGCAATACCAAGTTACCTTAAGCACCAACTTAGCTAAGCATGTCATACGGCCTCAATGGGGCGACGTTTTATACATTGGTTTACGAATGTTCATATTTCCCTATCTAATTTATTGATCACTGTCCCAAAGAGCGCAGGCCAAGCCCGCAGAAGAGCGGCCGCCTTTTGTGCGATGACAGCACTAGGGCTAGCTACTGCGGGCTGCCCTTTTCTTTGTTTCCGTTTCTTTTGGGCAAGCAAAAGAAATGAAAGAGCCTACGGCGGCGGTAGCCGTGGCAAGGTGGTGTGTTGGGTTGTATTGAAAGAGATCCTGCCTGCCTGCCTGCCCGGTGGCAAGCCTATGCTAAGGGCAAATTAATTATCTATTACAATACCAACCCCAAACACTTACACTTTGAAAACCAATAAATTAATTGTAAGTTTAAACAACTATTTAATAGATAGTAACAAATTAACCCTCAACCGCTAACCAAATATTGAAAACGCCCCTCCTCGTGTTCATCAGTAGCTTGCTATTGCTGACTGCGCCACCACCACGCAATACCCTTACCTTTAGCGGAGCAGTAGCTACCTGTTATGGCAATAGCCCTTGCAAAGTCTGTTCTAACTGTTCTCGCTGCGGACATTGCAGTAGAGGCGGCAGCTGTGGCATTTGTGCCAAGCCTAAAACGGTTAATACCTTAACCTCTGGCAAAACAACTACCAAGAATTCTAATGTATATGTGGGGCAATGTAAAGCCTTAACCAAAAAAGGAGCGAAGTGTAAAAGAAGCGCTAACGGTTTGCTTATTGCTGGCAACATGGGAAATAATTAGAGGATACGGAAAACCGTAAAAAAATCACTAAACCAAATGTAATATTTGTTGTGACAAATATTTATGATTAAAAACGAAGATGTATTGCAGATTTAAAAGTGCACCTGTTGCTAATGATGAAGATGATGCTATGCTTAATGCAGAAGAACCTAAGCATGGTAGTTACGGTGGATTGCTTTTCGACAAGAGATGGCGAGCCAAAAGACAAGAGATTCTAGACCAAGATAAACATCAGTGCGTGGTTTGTAACAACAGCTCAGAGCTGCAGGTACATCATAGACAGTACCATTATTTAAAAGCATTAAAAAAATTCAAGGCTCCTTGGGACTATTCTAATAAACTATTGATCACACTGTGCGATAAGTGTCATCAAAGGGGGCATCATAAGTTTAAAGTACCAATTATATACATATCATAAAATGTGGAAATTTTTTAAAAATGAGAGTAAGCTTAATACAGACATGAGCACTCAAAATCTAGATGGTGCTGCTGTACCCAGACTTGAAACAGTAATTGATATTCCTGAACGGCTCTTTATTGAAAAAGATGAGGTTGTAGATAAAGTCGCAAAGAGTAGTTCCGCTAAGATAGAAAGTAATATTGAGCAGCTATTTGATTTTTTAGATAGAAATCACGAAACCAAGGGCTATGAAGATGCATTAATGAATCCTGATTTTAGCCATATGGAGCAAAATATACTGGCGCTGAAGAATGAATTGGCAAGGAACATTCGTAGGGTAAAAACTTTTTACGAAGATTTTATTAGAGAGATTGATTTTCATATAGATAGCCGGAGTAGGGGTGGTTTAGTGGATATTGTTGACGAGTTGAAAATGAAACGATCTATTGCTGAAAGCCATATTGTTAAGGTTATAGAAATAGAAGAGGATGCTGCAAATGACAGGGGCGATAGTCAAGGTATGATCATTAGCTATACCAGAGGTTTTAAAAATGGCCTATCTGCTATATCTCATCATTCCATTCTTAAAAGATTTTAATCATGAATAAATTTCAACGATGGTGGATAAAGTTCGGTTGCTTTCTCACTGGTTACGATTTTAATCTGCTTACTAATTGTAGCGAAATAGCCATACGCAAAGTAAAAAAGTATACGGCTGCATTAATCATCATAAGTATTATTTGGGCTTTTGTGGGATACACGTTTTGTAACCGCTACATCAAGTTAGGGCCTTACGAAAGTTTGATAGGAGGGGTAATTGCTGCAATAATTGTATTGCAAATTGAAAGGCAGATATTAATGGTTGATAAGTCGAGTAATGGTATAGCATGGATAAGAACGGCTATCGCAGTGCTAATGGCTTTTATAGGGGCATTGGTAATTGATCAGATCATCTTTAAAGACGATATAGAAAAGGCTAAGATGCAAAGTAATCAAGAAAGTATCAACAGACTAATGCCATTAAGGTCAGCCGAGCTTACACGCCAACTAAAGGAATTGGATAGTACCATACAAATTAAGGAATTGGCTAGGTTAGCTTTGGTGAAAGATATCAATACCAACCCCACGATAAAAATAGTAGAGGTTAGCAAAAGCCAAGTTCCAGCTACTACCTATTCAACCGATACAATTAATGGCACTAAATCTAAAATTGAGATGAAAGATGTGCGAACCACAAATCTCAGGTCAATACAGAATCCAAAGTTCGAACAACTAGCCCCACTAGATGCACAAATGGGAGTATTAAGGGCACAAAAAACAAAAAAAGAAAGTGTTTTGCTTGATTTAAGAGCAGAGTTAGAAGATGAGGTAGGTAGTAAGGTAGGTTTTTTAGATGAGTTGAATATGATGATGCAGTTACTTTCAGAATCTGCAATTGCTACCGCTGTATACATTATTTGGTTTTTATTCTTGCTTTTTTTAGAATTATTGATTTTGATAAGTAAGCGAAGTGACAAAGAATCAGATTACGAAACTGCCATACAGCATCAAATGGCTATCCACAATAAAAAAATTCAATTGTTAACAAAATCCCAAAATCTCTAAAAAAAATATATACCATGGCTTGGAAATTCAGCAAACGCGTATTACAAATTTTAATGTGCTGCTTGTTATTCATATCTTGTAATAAAACTGATATGGATTCGACTACTAAGGAAAGTGGAGAAAGATATTGTGGTATTTACAAATCCGGACAAAAACTTTATACTGGTCCAAAAGGAGGTTGTTATTATTATAATGGAAATGGAAATAAAACTTACGTGGAAAGAGCGGCGTGTAATTGTTAAAAATAAAATTCAAGTGTGATTGTCTTGCTCACTCAGGCTTAATGGATCTGTGATTCAATATAATTTGAAATAATTTTGAGGAACTATTAACGGCGTAAAGCTTAATAACTCAAACTGGCATGTTTTTAATTGACAGGCTGTCAGTTACATGTGTTTTGTTGCTGACACAATTATGACTAATGTCAGTTGATAAATATTTTTATAACTAATATTTATCAAAGGATTTTAATTTGTATGCCGTAGAGAAATGGGTAAATATTTGCTCGAATTTTTTAATAATATTTGTTATCACGTATATTCTAATATTCGACAAAAAGAATACCAATTTAATTAACATTTAATAAATCAAGTTACTTTTAAAGATAAAAAATATCTTGGCACGATAATGATGAAGTGTAAAAAAGTAAAGTCCGCAAAAAGTTTGGCGACCGCTGCGGACCTACCTAATATAGTAACAATAGCTGGATAGCTATCATTTGGTTTTAAAACGCCGCAAAGGTAGAAATGTTTTTGATTCTTTCAAATGTTTCTAGTAACGTCTCTTAATCCTCCCAAATGATTTTGCCTGCTAGTGTTGATTTTGATTAACGCTGATGCTTGCATTGGCTATTACTAACCAAATATTAATAAGGGGTGTTATGTCCGAAACAAAGAATGTATTTATTAGTCATCATCATAAAGATGATAAATCGGTAACAGATTTTACTAAACTTTTAGCTGGGAAAGATTATAGTATTAGGAATAGTTCCATAAGAGTTAATCCTAAAAATCAAGAACGATTAGACAAAAAACAAATACCTGAACAAACTTTAAAAAGACTTCTAAGAATGAAAATGCATTGGGCAGGAACGGTCGTTGTATTAATCGGATCAGAAACTCATTCAAGAAAATGGGTGAATTGGGAAATTGAACAAGCAGCTAAACTTGGAAAAAGAGTAGTTGGGGTTTTTATGCATGGAGGTAAGGATTCCGATGTGCCTGAAAATTTAGAAAAATTTGGTGATGGCTTAGTTGGTTGGAATTCAGATAAAATAATTGACGCTATAGAAGGTAAAGATGTAGGATGGTGCAACTCAAGTGGTGCCCCAAGAAAGCCGGTAAATAATGTTAAAAGAATTGAGTGTCAGTCATGAATGTATATGCCTATAAAATCATTCGTGATTATGGCTTTGCCCCAAATCCATTTGGCGAATACTGTTCATTAGCCTGCTGTAAACCTCATATACGAAAGAAGGCTGTCGTTGGAGATTGGATTATTGGAACGGGTGCAGTAAAAAATAAGCTACTAAATCATTTGATTTTTCTAATGAAGGTGACTGAAAAAATAACTTTTCAAGAGTATTGGGATGATGAGAGATTTAGCTATAAGAAGCCTATTTTAAATGGAAGTCTAAAACAAATCCATGGAGATAATATTTACCATCAAGTAAACGACGTATGGTCACAATTGGATTCGCACCATAGCTTAAATGATGGTCAACTAAATGAAGGAAACCTGAAACAAGATTTGAGTGGTGAATATGTTTTAATATCAAACGACTTCATTTACCTCGGAGATAATAATATAAAAATTTCAGATGAGTATTTAGAGCTGTGTCCAAGTAAAAAGCATAGAGATTATATAACTGTCCGTAATGAAGATTTAGCTGAAAAATTTATACGAGAGATAATGGTTAAAGTTGATTTACGTCTAGCTGGTTTGCCTCTTAATTGGAAAGAGTATGGACAACATAGAATGTTTTAATAAATGGCATTTAATAGTTATTATTCTTCAACAAAATATGAATCTAGAGCAAAGGTCATTTCTTTAGGGCTGAAGTGTGTGTTTATATCACATCAACAAAATGATAAAGATGCCGCTAGAAAAATAGCAGATTATTTAATTAATGCAGGAGTTGATGTTTACTTTGACGAATATGATGGTGATTTAAGAATTAGTCATCAATCTAATAATTCTAGAGCAGTTACTGATTCTATTAGAAGGGGGATAAATAATAGTTCGCATATGTTAGTTGTAGTGTCTCCAAATACGTTGCGATCTACTTGGGTGCCTTTTGAAATAGGTTATGGTTATGATAAAACAGATTTAAGTGTGCTGTGTCTTAAGGGTATTCCAAAAGGTTCTTTGCCAGAGTACATCAGAACAGCTAATATTATCCGAGATATATATGATTTTAACATCAAAGTCAGCAATATTTTGGGGAAGAGCCAATCGTTTTTAGAAAAAACTAAACTGATGAGTTCTTATGCAAAAGCGGCAAGTCCTCTTTCCAATGTAATGGATGCTTTTATAAATGATCCGTATAATTAATTTAAAATAGAGTAAAATGGCTAAATGGGCAGATTATTGTGTTAGCAAATTATCATTAAATAAAAATGGATTTATTGATAATATTATTTATTGTGAAGATTTAGGAGATTCTTTAGGTTACAACTCTGCAAGAAATAGAAACTGGATGGTAGAACAAGTTTCGAAAGGTAAAACATTTTGTTCTATAGAGAGTAATGAGAAAGGTGGATGGAATAGTATTGGAGAGTTTTCGTATGATGGAAGCATCTTTAGTTGGAAGAAAGTGCCTAAAAATATTACTCAAAGAAAGACATTCATAAGCTACTACCACTACGAGGATCAAGATTACAAGGAGAAATTTAAGAATTTATTCGGTGATTTAATTATTCACAAATCTGTAGAAGATGGTGACATAGATTCAGATAATTCTGATGGATATATAAAGCAGTTAATTCAGAAAGGTTATCTATCAGACACAACTGTTTTAGTTGTTTTAATAGGCCTAAATACCAAACATAGAAAGCATATTGATTGGGAAATATCTGGAGCTTTAAATCCTAAAGTCGGGGATAAGTGTGCGGGTATCTTAGGATTAAAACTACCAAATCATCCTGATTATGGAACAGGTAATCATCATTACAATTTGTTGCCCAATAGATTGTCAGATAATCTTAAATCAGGTTATGCTATAATAAGAGATTGGACACATGATAGAACAAAAATGCAACAATATTTAGAACTTGCTTTTGAAAAAAGAAATACTAATTACGAAGATAGAGATAACTCGAGAACACAAATGACAAAAAACACAAATGAATAGAATTAAATGTCCATTAAATATATATATAGTTTGGCATCCAAATTTTGGATTTGGAAAAACAATTGCTGAAAATTTATATTCAACATTTTGTAGAGATTATAATAACCCGTTGTCTAGAGGACTCAATATCCCTGTTTATTTTAGATTTATTAAACTCGAAGATGGACAACCATTGGATATTGATTTTAATGAGGCTGAAAAAAATGCGATTGTTCTATTGATAGATGAAGAATATTTTCTAGATGATGATTTCAAATCATATACTAGGCAAATTGTTGAGAAAGCTGATGATAATAATAGGATTTTTCCAATTAAACTTTTTGAATATGCATATTCTATCAATTGTGGTTTGGATAAACTTCAATTTACGGATGCTATTAAATATTTTGGAGAAAACCTTAACATTAATAAATCTTCAGATCAAGAGAAATCTTTAAATAAAATTAAAACAGAACTTCTTCACGATTTAAGTCGCTTAATTTGGAATTTTCATGATAAACAAGAAGATAATAATAGTCAAAGAATCGGCTCACCAGTAAAATTATTCTTGAGCCACGCAAAGAAAGATGGTGAAGATTTGGCCGTTAAATTTAAAAGGTTTATTGAGAATAATTTAAAGCTTGATGTCTTCTTTGATACTGTAGATATTGCTAATGGCTATGAATTCGATGCTCAATTTGAACAAGAAATACCTAAATCAGCTTTAGTAGTGTTCCAAACTGATGAGTATTCAAATAGAGAATGGTGTCGACGTGAAGTGTTACTTGCTAAGAAATCAAAATCACCTATTGTTGTGGTGCATAATATAAGAACTGGAGAGAAAAGAGCTTTCCCATACCTCGGAAATATGCCTACGACAGTATTGTTAGAAGATGAACTTATCTCATTTTATAAAATAGTTAATTTGACATTATATCAAGTATTGAACAATAGGTATCAGTTATTACTACTTGAACAATATTCGAAATTAGTTGACAATAATAAATACATCATCTTCAGTATATCATCTCCTCCAGAATTATTTAACTATGTACATATAAAAAGCCTTCCTGTTAATACTAAAAAATTAATAGTCCTCTATCCAGATCCACCTCTTGGAATTGAAGAATTAGATATTTTAAATGAATTAGATGATAATATAGATTTTACAACACCAACAAATTTAAACTGGCACTAAAATGGGAGAAATAAATGTTTCAGGCGTACAACCAGGCGTAATAGAAGAGATTGTATCAAAACAACATAAGAATAAATTTTTATATGGAAAATCTATTGCGATTTCTGTGTCCGAGAATGAAGATTTGGAAAAACTAGGGTTTACTATTCAGCATTTGAATGATATTACTATTGAAATCGCTAGGTATGTCATTGCTAACGATGGAAAGGCATTATATGGTGGAGATTTAAGACATAATGGGTTCACAAATCTATTTTCAGAATTATCTAATCAATACAAAAGAATGAATGATGATACTTCAGGATTTGTTAACTATTTTGTTTTTCCAAATACAAAACAATTAACACGAGATGCTAGAATACATTTTTTGTCAAAAAATATTGAAATAAATGAAGTAGAAGATCCCAAAAATTTAATAATAGATTATAATATTAAGTACGATCCTACGACTAATATTATACATAGGCAAATTTATTCTGAATGTTTTAAAGAAATGAGAATTAAAATGGCTAAAGATTGTACAGCTAGAGTGTTACTTGGTGGTAAAATCAAAAATTATTTAGGTTACATACCAGGAGTTATGGAAGAAGCATTATGGTCTCTTAGAGAAAACAAACCTATTTATTTGGTAGGAGGATTTGGAGGAGCAACGTTACACTTAATTAATTTAATAAAAGGCGAAAATGTTACTGAGCTTACAAATGAAAGTCAATATAATAACGACTTTCTGAATAGCTTCCAAGAATTTGTAAAAGATAAATGCGAGTATTCTGACTTTGAAAATTTGAAAGCAGAATTTCAAAAATATGATTTAAATAAACTTTCAGAACTCAATAAACTTAGTGTTGAAGAAAATGAAATCTTATTTTCTAGTAAAAATATTCATGAGATAGTCTTTTTATTAATGAAGGGGCTAAAGGCTATTAAAAATTAACAATATTATAATTATGGAATTCTCATCATATCAAGAAGAAGCAAAAAAAACCATCCAAGAATATATTCAGGGAAAGGAAGCTAATAAATTAGTTCCTTTTTTAGGGCTAATAGGTGAGGCAGGCTCTGTTATTACAGAACTAAAAAAAAGTTTAAGAGATGGAAAAGCTTATACTAGTTATAATAAAAAGCTTAAAGAAGAACTTGGAGATTTGTTATGGTATATAGCTACAATAGCTACTGAAAATGGCTTGAAGCTTGATGAAATAGCATCGGGAAATCTCTTAAAGATTAAGGATAGATTTGATATTGATCAATCTGAGAATTTCATTATCTATGATGAACAATATCCAGAAAGTGAGCGTTTTCCTAGAGAATTCGAAATCCAATTCGATGTGGTCAATGAAGGAGAAAAAGAAAAGGTTAAAATTACCAATAATACAACGGGCAAGCAACTCGGAGATATTATCTCCGATAATTCACATCAAGATGATGGGTATAGGTTTCATGATATTTTTCATTTTGGATATGTAGCTTTTTTAGGCTGGTCTCCAGTTGTAAGAAAACTAATGAAGAATAAAAGAAAAAGTGATAGTGATACAGACGAAATAGAAGATGGGGCAAGGGCAGCTATTACTGAAGAGTTAATTAGTCTTTATATTTATAGTTACGGCATGGATCATCAATTATTTAAGTACAGCAATAGTGTCGATACTGAAGTTTTAAAAACAGTTCAAAAGTTGGTGAGTGGTATTGAGGTAGAAAATTGCACACAAAAGCAATGGGAAACTGCCATCATAAACTCATATAAAGTTTATGATGAGTTAAGAAAAAATGGAGGTGGCAGAGTATTGGTAAGTATTAAAAATAGAAAATTGACTTACCTCGGCAAAAACTAAATCCTTACATTTGAGCAAATTATTAAGATCCCATTGATACTTACTAAAAAATCTAAGCCAAAGCCAAGTCTAGTTTTTGATACCTACTGGAAATTTGCAGCAGAGCGGCAGAATATCTTTTTCAATAGAATTGCTAAAAAAGAGATACTAACAGAAGATCCATTATTTCTAAAGCATAAATTCACTAATGCCTATCGTGCGTCGGATAGAGTCAGTCAGTTTTTAATTAAAGATGTTATCTATTCGAAAGGTGTTTATTCACAACAAGATGTTCTTTTTAGAATTATACTATTCAAAATATTTAACAAAATTAGTACATGGCAGTTACTTGAAGACGAGATGGGGGATATATCCATAGATACATTTAGTTTTAATAAGTTTAGTAAAACTCTAAACGAAGCAAGAAAAGTAAAAGAAACAATCTATTCTGGAGCTTACATTATGACTTCTGGCAAGAGTATTTTTGGGTATGATTTTAAGCATGAAAATCATTTAAAGCTTATAGAAAAATACATCGTCAAGCCTAAGTTCCTAGAAACTATTCAAAATTGTAAAACCTTAGAAGAGTTGTTTTTTTTATTAAAACAACTACCTACTATAGGTGATTTCCTAGCATATCAGTATGCCATTGACATTAACTACAGTGAATTAACCAATTTTAGTGAAATGGACTTCGTAATGCCTGGTCCTGGTGCTAAAGATGGTATCAAAAAATGTTTTACTAGTTATGGTGATTATTCAGAGGCTGATATTATACGTTGGGTTACGGATAATCAAGAAAGTGAATTTGAGAGATTGGGTTTAGATTTTAGATGGTTGCCTGATAGGTATTTACAATTAATCGATTGCCAAAATCTGTTTTGCGAAACTGATAAATATGCCCGAGTTATACATCCCAGCATCTTAGGTTATTCTGATAGGAAGAGGATTAAGCAAATCTATAAATGTAATAAAGAACAGATAAATTATTTTTATCCTCCCAAATGGCATTTGACACTATAATTTAGCTTTTGCGCTATATTAAACTGACGGAATTCTATTTCCTCCACTATGCCAATCCTTCAAAGTTATATGCAATTTAAAAAAGTAATGTACCAATTAATTGATTAAAAGTATGCCTGGAATACATCAGTATTTTGAAACTGATTTCGCTGGTCTTTTGACTGCGGATTTCTCATTGAACATATCTATTGAAGGAAAAGGTATTTTTCTGGAAGAAAGGATTATTTTAGATTTTGCAGGTAATGTCAAATATTTTGCTGTATATATTCCTGAACAAGATTTTCCTTTAATCAAAATAATTGAGACAATTTGTTCGGGTTGGCCAAGCCTTTTGGAAATACCAAGATCTAAGATTGTAATTCCTAGGAGTAAAAATATCCCTATTGGGACTTCTCTTAAGGTGTATGAAGTCGCAGAAAACAAAGTTGAAATAGAATATCTGACACCTGAGGGCGACTCAGTAAATGCATCCGAACTTTACACTTCTGGGAAACTCTATTTCTATACAGAGGGTACATTACCATTGGCTGACAAAAAGAGAATCTTTGCTCTAGGAAAGGCATCAAAAGTATTCATAGAATTTCGTGATAAGGAATATGCAAAAAAAGCTACAAAGGAAGAACAACCAATTGCATTTATTTCCCATGATTCGAGAGATAAACAAGACATTGTTAGACCACTTGTAGCCAAATTGCAATCGATGATGGTTCCATTATGGTATGACGAGCATTCGTTGAAGGTAGGGGGAAACTTGAGACAAAGCATTGAAAATGGACTAAAAACCTGTGAGAAATGCATACTTATATTAAGTCCTAATTTTCTCAGCAAAGATGGCTGGACGAAAGTTGAATTTGACTCCTTTTTTACTAGAGAAATAGTAGATGATAAGAAATTGATTTTACCAATTTGGGTAAACGTATCTGCAAAAGATGTATATGAGTATAGTATGGTGTTAGCAGGCAGAGTTGGTTTAAACTGGAATCTCGGAGTTGATGAAGTCGCGAAACTACTTTTTAGAGAATTAGTCGAGCCAAATCGCTAATTTTATTTTGTATTAGTGAAAATACGGGTTTTGAGCTGTAATTTAAAAGATTAAGTAAAAAATCGACTCTAATACAGACATTTTTAGACTTTCTATTCTAAAAGCTGCATTTGTAAGTGCAATTTTTGAACGGATTAAAATTGGAGATACAGTCTTTGATTATTTCACTTAAAAAAGCAAAAGCTCCCTTCTTTTTAAGTAAAAAACAAATGTCCCTTTTTTGGGTGTGCTTCTCTGATTAAATATAGTACTCTTTCTATTAGGTAGAATGAAATTCCCTATATTTAACTATGAAAAAATTAACCCTTATAATACTTTTTTGCACTGCGTTTACTTTTACGAAAGCCCAAACCACCATCAGCATAAAAGATATTTCTAAACACATCGGCGAAACCGTTACCATTTGCGATTCTGTTTACACCACCAGAGCGTTACCAAATTTAACTCTAATCAATTTAGGAGCTGAATTTCCTAAGCAGTTGTTAACAGTAGTTATTTATAAAGCAGATTTAGAGAAATTCAAAGAACCAGAAAAACTATACTTGAATAAGAAGGTTTGTGTTACGGGTAAATTGGTGTTGTATAATGATAAACCACAAATTGTTGTTAATGAACCAAAACAGCTAATCATCAACTGAGTTATTAGCTTTGCCAACGAGTATTGAATATTAACTTATGATCGAGGTAGCTTGTGCTGTAATTACTAATGATAAGGGAGAAGTACTGGCAGTGCAGCGGAGTGAACAAATGAAATTGCCATTAAAATGGGAATTTGCAGGAGGTAAGTTTGAACATGGGGAAACGGCAGAAGAATGTCTGGTTAGAGAAATCAATGAAGAGCTGGGGGTGGTTATTTATATTGAAAATAATTTCGGAAGCTACCCTTATAGCTATCCTGAACAGGATATAGTCCTACATGCTTTTTTATGTAAGATTATTTCTGGTGAAATTTTATTGAAGGAACATATCGACCTTCTGTGGCTAAAGCCAAATCAGTTGTTAAACTTGGACTGGGCAGAAGCAGATTTACCAATCGTTAAAGATTATTTATTTTCTAATAATACCCTTGAGTTCTAATAAAGTTAAAGTTTGGTTCTTTTTTCGGTGCACCATAGAATGGCAATTAGGGCAGAGTACTATCATATCAGCTTCAGGATTTACCAGACGTACTCCCTGACCATCAGAAAGTGGTTTGGTATGATGAACGTGTATAAACCCAGCTCCCCATTCACCATACTTTTCTTTGAAGTTAAAATTGCAAGCCATACAAGTGAACCCGTGGATTTCTATTGCTTTATCACGTAACTTGCCATCCCGCTCGTACTTTATTGAAATCACTTTTTTACCATTACCCTCATAGCTTGTATATGCTTCTGACGTTCCCTGTTGGTCATCATTAGTTGCATTTCGACTATCTAAGTTTGATTGGGAGACAATTTTGTCATATGTATCTTTATCAATAGGTCTAACACCATTTCGCCAGTAGTTTTTAGCTTTTGTCGAGGGGATAGTTTCAAGATAACCAGTTTTTAGTTTGCTTAGAACAGGCTGATCAAAGAGTTGGAAATTTACAATTTCGGCATAATAATCTCCTTTAGTTGAATTTCGGTCTTTTTCTACCTTCCCAATTTCACCGATGCCGAAGTAATGTGCTTTGTCGCTCATCCGTTTGGACGCAAAAGCTTTGTTCTGCATAACACCTTTGTAATAAATTACCTGAGTACCTTTTGTTAAATACTTTACGTAACTTTTAGGAAAGTGATAACTTTTTCCGGTATCATCATTCCATTGTGAAACATCATTTTCAACTATTATAGTATAATCCATATTTAGAAAATTCTTTAGGGGTTCTATTGAATAAGATATTATGGATCAAATTAAAAGTCTAGTAGGTCTTTTGGATGTACGTTTAAGCCTCTAGCTATTTCTAAAAATGTAGTAAAAGTGAAATCTTTATTGCCGTTTTCTATATTACTCAAGTTTCCCTTAGTAACATCACATTTTGCAACAACTTGATCTTGACTCATTCCAAGGCTATCTCTAGTTTTACGTAGATTTTCTCCAAAAGCTTGCAATTTTTTTCTGTCTCTTATTTCATTCATTTATAAAGACAGCCTTTTTTTTTATAAATTTTGTTACAAGAACTTGTAACAAATCAAATAATATACTATATTTGAAATAGTAATTTTAAGGTGTAATAAAGAGTCTCACGTCCTCAAGTCTAACAATTAATAATAAACGGGAGAACGATATATTATGCCCACATACCATATTGTGTTATATTTGCACGATAAGGGAGTGGGCACTATCGTTGAAGATCCGTTTATGGGAGTTAGACCCCGGGGACAGGTTGGAGGTAGTGTCGCTCCCTTTTTTAGTGATATACTTCAGAGACTCGTAACTAATACGAGCAATGAAAAAACTAACCAACAAAGTAAACCCAATTTTAAAAGCACTTCATCAAGCGCCATGGGCTTTTGCTGTTTTTTCGTTATTGCCAAACCCAATCCTTACCCAAAAACAATTGTTCGCACTCATTATAAAGTCTCCGGTTTGATCGTCTTAAACCCTGCTTCCTTTGCATAGATATAATTTTAGGTTCAATAGTTAATAATTTAAAGGGGCAGGGTTTTTCTTTTAATATCCTTCAACACGAGTACGTATACGGCCTCAGTGGGGCGACGTTAAAAAAATGCAATAAGTGGAGCGTTAAAAACAAAAAGCTGTTTGAGCGCCCGCCAGCCTCGGCTGGCAGCGTCCCGATAGCTATCGGGATCTTTTTGTTTCGCGCAACGTTTGGATTTTTAGGAGAGCCAGTGCAGCCTTGATTTTTGGCGACCTTTTTATCAAGAAAAAGGTTGGAGCCTCACGGGGGCGGCGAGCCGTGGCAAGGATGTGTGTTGGGACTTACTGAAAGAGATCCTTCGACTACGCTCAGGATGACAAATGGAGAAAGAATTATTTCGACCAAATGGGATTGTTATATCCCAGATTTTCAACCAAAACAATCAACTAAACTATCAATGAAGAACTATATCATTATCATATTAACGCTATTGGCGTTTTGCCTTAATGTTGGGGCGCAAGAGAAAATAAAGGGCAGGGTAGTAGATGCCCAAAGCCATGAACCGCTAGCGGGAGCAACCATAAAAGTATTGCAGCCTGCACAAACTGTGATGAGCAATACCGAAGGCTATTTCGAACTCACTTTAGCTAAAGGCAACTACCAGCTTAGCGTACAATACTTGGGCTATGTTACAAAAGAACAAAGCTTAGCTATTCCTTTAACTGCTACATTGCTGATTCACTTGACTAGCAAAGAAAATACGCTACAAGAAGTAAATGTAGTAAGCACAGGTTACCAAACCTTGCCCAAAGAGCGAGCAACAGGGAGTTTTACGGTTATAGACAACAAAACCCTAGAGCGGACGGTTTCTTCAGATTTTTTAAGCAGGTTAAAGGGCGTTAGTAATGGATTGTTGTTCGATAACAGTGTTGGTAACGCCACAGGGATCAGTGTAAGGGGCAGAAGCACCATTTTCTCTAATACCACACCACTAATAGTAATCGATAACTTTCCATTCGAAGGCGATTTGAATACGATTAATCCAGACATCATCGAGACCATTACCTTACTTAAAGATGCTGCTGCTGCTTCCATTTGGGGGGTAAGGGCAGGGAATGGGGTAATTGTAATTACTACCAAAAATGGTAAGCTAAATACCGAACCTAAAATTAGCCTTAATGCCAACTTAACTGTAGCAGCAAAACCCGATTTATTCTACCAACCACAGTTAACCTCAAGCGAATATATAGATGTGGAACAGTTTCTTTTTGACAAGGGAGCGTACACCGCAACAATAAATAATGGCTATGCAACCATATCTCCTGTAGTGGCCATACTGCAAAAAATAAAGCTTAACCCTGCTTATGCTAGCCAAGGTAAGGCAGAGATAGACGCATTACGTGAAATTGATAACAGAACACAACTAAGCAAGTACTTTTACCGCAACAGCAGTGTACAACATTATGCTGCCGATGTAACAGGCGGTGGTAAAAACCAATCCTATTATTTTGCTGCAGGATACGATCAAAATTTAACCGATCAAGTAGCGCAAGGTAACGATAGGATAACCTTAAAAGGAACCAATAGCTACAGGTTGTTACAGGATAAATTGAGGCTAAACACGGATATTTCTTTTTCGAAATCGAGCACTAGTAATACCTATACTGGTGGTTATAGTCCCTTTTTGCCCTATGAGCAGCTTGCTGATGCAAATGGAAATCCACTAGCTACCTTAACACGTGGTGGCTTAAGGCAGTCTTATGTGGAGTCTTTAGCCAATACTTCTTTATTAGATTGGAGTTACCGTCCCTTAGCCGAATTAAGGAACCAGGGCTCTACCCAAACTACCCAATTAACCGATTATAGATTGGGTTTGGGCTTAAGCTATCAGCTGCACCCTAGTTTATCGTTTGCTTTAAATTACCAGTACTATAACGCCAATACCAAAGTCGAAAACTTAAATGATAAGGATTCCTTTTACACACGTAATTTGGTAAATACCTATACCAGCATCAACCAAACGAGCGGGGTAGTTACAAGGCCTATTCCTTATGGTGGCATTTACAATCCGAGCTTTGTAACCAGGCAATCTAATTATGGAAGAGCGCAACTTAATTTTAACCGTGCTTTTGGTGGGCATCAGATTAACGCCATTGCAGGCTATGAGCTGCGTGATGATCAGAGCAAGCAAAATGCCTACACCGTATACGGTTATCGCCCAGAAACGGGCAGTAGTGCTTTGGTAGATCTCATCAATCCTTTTCCCTATTATTATAACCAGGCACTTAGCGGTCGCATTGCAGCCTATGTAAACCAAGGTGCCTCCATCAACAGGTACATCTCTTGGTACGCCAACAGTTCTTATAGCTACCATGATAAATATATTGTTTCGGCAAGTTATAGAAAAGACGAATCGAACCTTTTTGGTGTAAGGGCCAATCAGAAAGGAGTGCCACTTTGGTCGGCTGGGTTAGCATGGAACCTTCATAAAGAAAATTTCATCAAGTTCAATTGGCTCTCCAATTTACAACTTAAAGCAACCTATGGCTACAATGGCAATGTAAACAATTCCATATCGGCCTACCTCACTGCCTCCTCATCTACCTATAACCTATATGGGGTGCAGGGTTTTGCCATCGTAAATCCGCCCAACGATAACCTGCGTTGGGAACGGGTTAAAAATGCCAATGTTGGTTTATACTTTACTACAAAAGCCAGCAGAATAAATGGTTCTATAGAGTACTATATTAAACAGGGGATGGATCTGATTGCCTCAAGTGCCATAGCCCCACAAACAGGCATTTCATTGTTTACAGGTAATACTGCAAATACAAGAGCAGCTGGTATAGATGTGCAGTTGAACGGTAAAATTATAGATGGGGCTTTTCAGTGGAATACTACCTTGATCTTTAACCATGTTAAAGATAAGATAACCGCCTACAAAGGTACCATTGGTGCTAACTCGAGTATTGTAACGGCAAATACCAACAACCTATCGCCGATGTTGGGTTATCCAATTAACCCTATTTTCGGATATCCTTGGGCAGGATTAAGTGCCAATGGGAGCCCACAGGGTTATCTTAACGGCGTGGTAAGCATAGACTATGCTGCGATTAACAATAGTAAAGACCGAGCGCAATTACAATTTTTAGGTTCGGCCACACCCAAAGTTTTTGGTAGCGTGCGCAATACCTTTGCTTTCAAGAATATCGAACTCTCTTTCAATTTGAGCTACAAACTAGGCTATTACTTTAGAAAGCGATCTTTGAGTAATGCATCGCTATTTTCGGGCACTTACGAGCAGCGAGATTACGGTAAACGATGGCAAAAGCCAGGCGACGAATGGCTAACCCATGTGCCAGCCCTTATCTATCCAAATGTAGCCAATCGCAGCGATTTTTATAATTACTCGGCAGTGCTAGTGGATAGGGGAGATCAGGTTCGGCTACAGGATATCCAATTGAACTACACCTTGCTTAAAAAGCCGGGAAACAAATTACCTTTTTCGGGCATAAACATCTATGCCTACGCCAGTAATTTGGGCTTGGTTTGGAAAATGAACAAGCAAGGGATAGATCCAGATTTCCGCACGGGATATCCCAACCCACGTTCACTTGCGCTTGGCCTTAAAACTAATTTTTAAACTATCTGATAATGAAAGATTACAATTTTTTAATCAAAATTAGCTGCTTAATCGCAGTGTTGATCTGCTACGGCTGCAGCAAAGAATTCTTAGACGAAAAACCAAGCACCGCTATTGTGCAACCAAAAAGCTTGGAAGAATTTCAAAGCTTGCTCGACAACTATACGGCAAACAATGTTACCGTAGGGCTGGGCATCCTCTCTACAGACGAGTACGAATACATGAGTGATGCGCTTTGGTTATCTGCCAGAACCGCTACCGAACGCAATGCCTATATCTGGGCAAAGGATTTATACGAAGGCGAACAGGCCGACGATTGGAACAAGCCCTACACTACCATATTTTACGCGAATAATGTATTGGCTGGGCTAGAAAATATGGGTGGTGCCAGATCTAACGAATGGAAGAACCTAAAAGGCTGGGCACTGTTTTTACGAGCATTTGCCAATTACGAGCTGGTTAACAATTTTGCCCCTATTTATGATCAGGCTACTGCTGCTAATGATTTGGGGGTGCCCTTGAGGCTCAAACCATCCATAGATCAGTTAGCGCCGAGACCAACGGTTGCCGCCAATTATGGTCAGATCTTAACTGATTTAACAGCAGCCACTGCGCTGTTGCCAATTGCAATACCTGCAGCTAACCGTAACCGCCCATCAAAGGTTGCTGCACATGCGCTTTTTGCAAGGATTTATTTAACGAGGAGGGATTACGACAAAGCAGAGCACCATGCAGATACCTGCTTGCAGCTCTACGATAAATTGATTGATTACAATGCCCTTAATAAAACTACTGCCATTCCGTTTTCGATAATTAATGATGAATTGATCTACTCCAAATATGCAGCCACACGCGCTTCGTATGGGGTATCTAATCCTTTTGTTAAAGTAGCACCAAGCTTGATTAGCTTGTACGCGCTTAATGACTTGAGGTTAACGATTTTCTATTCCCGTTTGGCAGATGGAAGCTATATCACCAAGAGAGGCTATCAGGGTAATGTATATCCTTTTGTGGGTTTGGCTACCGATGAGGTCTACTTGATCAAGGCAGAATGTTTGGCAAGGAGAAATGAGGCAGTTGCTGCAATGGCCGTATTAGATCGCTTGTTAGCTAAACGTTGGGATCCAAATGCAAGTAGCCCATCAATACCTTATCAAAATCTAAGCGCAAGCTCCGCCCAAGATGCCTTAAAAAAAGTCTTGTTAGAACGTAGAAAGGAGCTGGTTTGGCGTGGGCTGCGTTGGGATGATCTTAAACGGCTGAACAAGGAAGGTGCAGATATTGAGCTGTCTAGAATGGTTAATGGACAGCGCTATACACTTTTGCCCAATAGCCCTAAATATGTATTCCCCATACCAGATGATGAAATTAACCTGAGTGGTTTAACGCAAAATCAAAGATAGAAAGCCCTTGGCTTATCAATAATATCCAATTTAGAAACACGCTTAAATACGATGAATAACCTGCCAATTCGCAATGGCACATCCTAAATTATTTGATCATGAAACATTATATCTATTTACTTTTGATATTTTTAATTGATGGAAGATCGCTCAAAGCGGCTCCAAAAATAGAAGTTAAGCCTACCGCCGATTTTATACTCGAAGGAAAGGTGCTGGATTTGCCCGCCCAAGGCGCCAAGCAAAAGATAACCGTTACTGTGCATATTGCCACATTTGCAGCAAACATTACCACTGCGCCAACCACCAAATATGTAGTGGAAGCAGATAGCAATAACTATTTTAAGCTGGTAATTGCGGCACCCGCCAAGAGGTTTTATATGCACCTGAGTTTTGCGCCAAATGGTAATGCCTTTATTGACCAAATTTATCTGCTTGAACAAGGAGACCAACTAAAATGCACCTTATCCAAAGGAAATTTTAGTTTTTCTGGCAAAGGCTCAGCAAAGCTGAATTGCCAAAGTCAAATCTATCAATCTAGGTATCGGGCTACAAATGCGACTTTGGCCAAAGCAAAAAATGGCGCCTGGGCCGAGGTTTTTGAGGCAGCTGCTTTGCAGCAGGATTCGATCTTGCAAGTAAGATTGGCTATCGTAGAAAGCTTTGCTCCGCTATTGGGCAAGGATATGGCAAATATCATGCGTGCAAATTGTTATGGACTAAGTTATTTTACCATGTTAAGAACAGAAAGAATAGCCAGTTTAGTGCCAGGCCGCTTCACGGCCTTTATAAACAGCACTGCCTTTAAAAAATTACCTCATGTAGCGCTTACAGATACTGTTGCATTGCTGGCCTCGCCCAACTATACCGATTTTCTGTTTGAACAGCTTTTGATGACTAACATGAGCAAGAATGACGGGAAATTGATTCGTAATGCAGCAAATTTAATGCAGATTTACAGTCAGATCAAGCAGGGTTATAGCGGTTTGTTGGGCGAAAAGTTAATGGTATTGTTTTTCCTTAATTTTAAGGAAAATGCTCCCTTAGATGGGTTTTTTATTGATGCGCTGCAGCACCTACATCATCCTGAGTACAGGGCACTAGTGCTGGATGTACAAAAGAAAAAAATGAGAGGTCAGCCTTTTTATCCTTTTGAAATGGAAGATGAAAAGGGCAACTTGGTAAAGTTGAGTGACTTTAAGGATAAAGTAGTGCTGATCGATTTTTGGTTTACCGGTTGTGGTGCCTGTAAATTGTTGAATACGGCAATGGCACCAGTTGTAAGCCAGTTTCGAGATCAACCAAGGGTAAAATTTCTATCGGTAAGTATTGATGCAGATAAAAATAGATGGCTTAGCAGCATTCAGTCTGGGGCGTATACCCACAAGGAATCTATCAATCTTTATGCAGGGGGGCAGTCTTCTTCTAGCGGAAATTTGCATCCATTGATCAAAGCTTACAATGTGTCGGTATTTCCTACGATGTTTTTATTAAGAGATAATAAAATTGTAGAATTAACACCACCTCGACCATCGGCAACAGATCATCAAGATCCACAGGGAGGCAATACAATGAAATTGATACAGTTGATTAACAAAGCACTTAACGACGGTGGTTAACAATTATCAGTAAAACATACGGCAAGACTGTTGGGTCTTGCCGTATGTATAAGCAGCTTTAAAAAGCTGTTGCATTTAAAACCTAATGTATATTGGTTTTATGGCTGATAAAGGCCCTTGTCGGTAGAGGCCTCAAGACCAGAAATGCTGCTCACAGTTTCGTAGTCTAGAACAGTTCCATGATCTGTCATATCTGTTTCTGGTTGCTGAAACGAACATGGAATTGCAGAGAGGTTACGGCAAGAACTGTCGTCGAAATTAACGAATGGTATTTTAGTGTACTCATCATTATCTGTTTGTACATATACCCATTGAGGATCTAATTTTAAATTTGTGCTTTTAAAAGCACTGAAACCAAATGCAAAGGCAGCTACCAATAGCCCCAATGCTAATTTTTTAATGTTGTTCATTTTCTTAGTTTTTTAAATTATTACGATTGTTTTTTAAGCCAGATGGCCAGACTTGCCAAGGCGATAAAGCCCAGGTTAAACCAGAGGTGCTGGCTCCAACTTAGTTTTTCGATGGCACCACCGCAGTGGCAGGGCAATTTTGTTGCCCATAACAACATGCTAGCAATGTAAAGGGTAAACACACCCATCATCGCTGCAAATAGATACAATCCGCATTTCTGTAATTGGGGTATCAATAACAAAACGGCGATCAGTATTTCGCTAAGCGGAACCAACCAACTGATCAGTAGGGCATAATTTCCGATATAGGAAATGCGTAACAGGCCTTTGTAAAACCTGCTATGATCTTCAATTTTTGCATATGCGGTATAGCTTAACAGAAATATACAGCAATAGCAGATGGCCCAGATCAGGTTCGTTTTGCTTTGGTTGCTTAGGTTTAAGCTGATGGTTTTGTTATTTAATTTTTGCATCGTCGTAGTTGTTGTTAGCCAATGGTTCTGGTGGTGTACACCACCGCAGGTGCGTAACCTGCTAATTACTGTTCATCTTTGTCAAGCCCTCCTTTTTTGTTTAAATTGATTACTCAAAATTAGCGGAGCAGCGGTATCATTGGGACTGTACTTTTAGCCTATAAAAAGCTTTGTTTATACAGTGTTTTTAGGGTATAGATTACGGTTTGCCCAAATTGGGATGTTTAGAGAAGTTTGCTGTAATGGCGAATAAAGTATTCGTAATCTACGTTCATGTACCTGGCAATATCTCTTTTTTTAAGTAGGGGGAGGATATCTGAGTGCTGTTTTACAAAGATTTGAATTTTTTGGATGATGGTAGGTTGCTCTAGCAATAACATTTTAAAGGCAGTTTGGCTGTCATAACTTGCAACTAGATGATCGTAAAGGGTTTTAAGCTCTGGAAATTCTTCGTAGAGCAGTGCTAGACTATCGTAATTCCAGTGCAAAACCAGTGTAGGGATAAAAGCGCTAAGATAATGGTTTTGGTTGTGCTTGCGGGTAATGAGGCTTTGGTTGCTACCAATAAAATTAATGATTGAAGGGTTTTTACGATGTTGCGAATCGTACTCTTTGAGCAAGCCATTTGTAACATAAGCCAATGCCCCTGGTTCTCGAATAAAACTTTCATTTGTTTTAAGCTGGGTTTGCTGGCACAATTGCACAATCATTTCCCAAGCCTCTGGCCTTAAGGCACCAAAGCCTTGGAGTTTGGTTTTTAAAATTAGTAAATTGGAGTTTTCCATAATGAAATACAAGTACCCTTTGTTGCTAAAGCAAAAAAGCAACAAAGGGTAAAAAGATGAATGCTTAGATTTTGGGTCATTATCTAACCATGCTGTTAATAGCTTATGGTAAGCACTAACGCTCCACTTGCCTTATAGCTTTGGTCTGGTAGCACGGTTAATGCTACACTTGCCTTCGGCTCAAACAACTTGCTTGCTCTAGCGCCAGCTTGTTCAGGCTTAATTAAGGTAACAGGTAACCTGTTGCCTATAGTAAAGCTGGTTTGGAAGGCTAGGAATTGGAGCGCCGCTAAAGGTAAACCGTTAAGGTAAAGCAATTGGCCTTCATCTAGATCAAACCATTTTGCTGTCCAGGTTTTAAAATCAGATTCAATCGCTGTTGCTTCAATAGCGAGTGCAACATCATCCATTAGATACAAGTGATGGCATAAAGCCGCTACCCCTGCGGGGTTAAAAGGAAATTTGTTCATAAAAATTATTTAAGGTGAATAATTGAAGCCAAATTAATGGATGTGGCAATTGAAGAATTTGCTCAAATAGGTCTTTTGATCGAAGTAATACAATTTGTATTACTCAATTGGCATTTTTAAAGTGCTATTTTAGATACTGATACAAATTGTATTACGAACTCCTAGAAGAAATAACGAAATAGTTGCTTTAAGGGCTTGATACACTTCGCTAGCTCATACCTTAATTGATCAAGTTGCTATCAATTTTTGGCTTACTGGCGCTCAATATCTGGTCCTTATCCTCAGCTATTAGAAATGGACATGTGCCCTATCTTTTGCACTCGGTGTATAGCTAATCAGTTGCCAAACTAGATTAGTACATTAGTTTTTTACTCCTTTTTGGTTTGTAATTATAGCTCATTTTAGGTATTCTTGATATTTGAATACTATACGATCTATGCTATGAAACAATTTAAAAAATTACTAGGCTGGATTAACAGCCCTTACAAAGACTTTTTGTTACGGCTAGGGGTGGCTGTATTTTCGGGCCACCTCATCGTATCACACGGTTATGGTTTTGTCAATGTTGTATATGAACGGGGTTACGGTATTTCGGTAATTGCAAGTATATTAATTGCATTAATTTTGCTGGTGCTTGTGAACATGGTGACCGTACAATTGGATCGTTATCTACCTTGGCATCGGAAATTTAAAGTTCGAGCCATTGGGCAGCTGGCATTGGGTGGCTTAGTTGCTGTTGCAGTTGCTTATGGTTTAGCGGCCTATTTGTTTATTTATATGGGTAGGAAGATAGAAGAAAGCGATTACATGAAATACGACTTCTACTTTATATGTATCTACATTGCAGTCGTTAACAGTTACTATTACGTTAGGGCCCGCTTCCAGAGGAAGAGGTTACTCAAAGACGAATTGGACCATTATAAAAAATACCATAGAAATTATGCCATCAGACAGGCACCTCCAAACCTTAAAGATATAGACTTAACAGCTCTTGGCATTGAACCAAATACGATAGCCTGTGTTTGCAGAATAGGTGGTGTGATACATCTATATAAGATGGATGGCAGTTACGAAGTTGTAACCAAAAAAGAAGAACACATCTTAAGCAGTTTACCTAAAGAAGATTATATAACCCTGAACAGGTATTTCCTAGCACATCGTTTGCTCATATACAGTGTTACAGATGCCTCATCTAGAAGAGTAGCCGTTGTATTAAGAGCGCCATTTAATGAAAAAATACCAAATGATCATAAATATGTTAGTCAAGGTTTAACTGAAAGTTTTCTGGCAGCCTATAACGCTTAGCTTAGTACCTATTTAGCCCTCAAAAGCCCTGTAAATACCTTTGATTTGTAATTGCTATAGCTTAAATTTGAAATACATTAAAAAACCACCTGTAGAATTCAACTTGAATTAAAGCAACTGTAGGTGGATGATCTAAGTTGGCCGAACCGGGTCTGTTAGCCAACAGTAATTTATCGTTTACGCTTTTCATCTATTAGCCATGAACAGAAACAGACTATGTATTTATCCCAAAGACATTTGCTTAATCACTGGCAAGGGACAGAAGTACGCCCAGAAACTATTAAGAGACATTAGGTTTTTGCATCAGAAACAAGCCCATCAGTTTGTAACGGTGCAAGAGTTTGCCGATTATACCGGTATACAACTCGACTTGATCCTTGTAGTAGTGAAGTAAGTTTGAATTGATTATCCCTATTGTTTTTT
>Ga0247816_10000062_pt1 | contig 57225 bp, 53 predicted proteins | sample UWRJL209509C1_FD_179930 | JGI IMG/M metagenome (GOLD analysis project Ga0247816, IMG submission 179930) | Plant litter microbial communities from Arlington Agricultural Research Station in Wisconsin, United States - UWRJ-L209-509C-1 | ecosystem: Environmental > Terrestrial > Plant litter >...
ATATTATTTGGATTATGAGGCGTTGCATCAATTTGGGCCTGATTCTGGTAAATCCCTAGCACTTTAAATCCATAGAACATACCAATAGGCTCACCTACTTTACTGATGTTATATCCATCATAGAATGCCCCGGTGAGCAATGAATTTCTGTCGCCGTCAATCTGCAGCACCTTGTTCCTGTTAAAGCTGATATTAAATCCTGTATTGACAGTAACCGCACCATATTTATCACGATAATTGATTCCCAGTTCGAGCCCTTTATTCTGTAGTTTACCAATGTTGGTGATGATGTTGCTGAATCCGGCAACAGCAGGTATTTCTACACCAAGCAACATATTGGTGGTCAACTTACGATAGTATTCTGCTGCAACATTTATTTTTCCGCCCAGCATGCTCAAGTCCATACCAATGTCAGTCTGCCTTGATTGCTCCCATCCCAGATTGGTATTTGGGAATGAGCCGATGGAGGCACCGGGAACAACCGCACTGCCAAAAACATAATTACTAGTGTTAATATTAGCCTGAGAAGTATAATTACCTATATTATTATTACCTGTAATACCGTAACTAGCCCTAAGTTTCAAATCATCCAGCCAATTTAGTTTCGGGAAAAACCCCTCATTAGAAATGCGCCAGCCAACAGAGGCCGAAGGGAAACTGCCCCAGCGGTTGTTACTGCCGAACCTTGAACTGGCCTCTCTGTTAAAAGCTGCCGTGAATAAGTACTTATCCTTAAATGAATAGTTTACTCTGGATAAAAAGCTCTCAATGGTGAATGCTGCCATTCCCGAAGTGCCGTCACGCTGATTTGCCGCCGATACGTATTCCACCAGATCATCCGGATATTTAGTACCTGTAGCACTGCCTGTGTTCAATGTGTTTTTTTGAAAGATATGCCCTACCGTTACTTCCAGCTTATGATCCTTAAATTTAGGTGAATAGGTAAGCAGGTTATCCATTCCATAGTTCAGGTTGTTATAGAAATACTCTCCTCCGGATGCCTGCCGTGGTGGCGCACTGTTAAAACCTGCTACGCCGGATGGCGTGAAATCATGATTCCGCATATCATCTATAATCCCGTTGACGCTGGTACGAAAATTAAAATTTTTCAATGGTTTGATGTCTATATAGGCGTTGGCTGTGATGTTGCTCTTATATTGTTTGTGCTGCTCCTCCATTAATCGCTGTACCGGATTGGGGAAACCAAAAATATTATCGTGCCCTCCTATATAATTATTAAAAGAGCCGTCATCATTGTATACCGGTTCACGGGGATCCATTAGTAGCGCCTGGTCAACAATGTTGCTACCAAATCCACCTGCTATGGCGTCGGCATTTTTAGCCCATGAATAGGCTCCTGATAAATGCAGCCCAAAGTTTAAAAACTTATTTGGTCTGCCATCCAGGTTCGCTCTCGCACTTAACCTGTTAAAACCTGTATTGATCAAAGAACCGTCTTGCTTAAGGTATCCCAATGAAATATAGGAGCTTGATTTTTCAGATCCATTGGTTAGCGAAACGTTATAGTCGCTGAATGGTGCATTTTGACGCAGAATTTCTTTATACCAGTCAGTTGATACAGTTGTCTGTTGCGGAAACCTAAAATCAGCCGGTATCTCAGTTTCAAGTGGCTCCCTGTTTTCAAAATACCGTATTTTATCTGAAAATACATCCTTCTGAAATTGTGCAAACTGCTTACCGTTCAGCACATGGATCCTTCTGGAGTCGGGCACATTTGCAATACCTGTATTCGTAGTAACAGTAAGTTTAGAACCGTCTTTCTTACCGCTTTTGGTTGTGATGAGCACTACCCCATTCGCTCCCCTGGAACCATAAACAGAAGTAGAAGCTGCATCTTTTAAGACAGTAATGCTTTCAATGTCGTTCGAATTCAATGAATTTCCAACATTTGTACCAACAGGGAATCCGTCAACAACATACAAAGGGTCGCTATTTGCTCCCAGTGAGCTGTTGCCCCGAATTTCTACCTGCAATTCCTGTCCAGGTTGCCCCGATGTTTGCTTGGCTACTACGCCTGGTGCTTGTCCTTGTAAAAGTCGGCCGACATTCGAGGCTGGTACGCCCTGCGATTTGGACAAATCAACCTGTGAAACCGCCCCGGTGATATCAGCTTTACGCTGTGATCCGTAGGCGAGCACTACCACCTCTTTTAATCCTTGCGATGATGGCGACATCTTTACAGAAATATTGAAATTGTCAGCTACAACAATGCGACTTTCTGTATAACCTACGTAGCGAAAGATAAGTGTCGCACCTTTGTTTGCACTGAGTTTGAAACGTCCGTTTCCATCTGTTTGAACGCTATTGACAGCTCCTTGTACAGAAACTGAAACACCCACTAGTGGGTCTGAAGAAGATGCATCGGTTACAGTACCCGAAACTGTTGATGCTGTTTGTGCGGTAACCTGCAGATAACACAGAAGCCATAGTGTTAGTATAATCAGCTGCCTGCCGGTTACAAAAAGTAAAAGTATTTTTTTCATAATATTTGGTTAGTTATTGTCGTTTGCTTATCGGTTTTAAATTGACCACATAAAATATTTCTTATACCATAGGCGTTTAATGATTTATTTATCAGACTCTTAAAATATTAACAAGGATATATTAACGATAATAGCAAGGGTATCTCAGTTGAAATTGCATTTCAAAAGTATTTCAATGCATCATGCCCTAAATACAGCTTTTGATATTTGGCTTAAACGTTTTGATAATTTTACCGAATCGATAGATGATCATGAGATAATTTGAAAAGATGTCATAAATCACAAATTATATATCAAAAAATGTAAACTAGAATTTGATTTCTTACAGATATTAGCTAGACTAACCAATTATAAACAGGAGGTTCCCGCCTCATAAAAATCATCTTCAATGAAAGTTAAGTGTAATGACTTGTTTCTATTATATTTTAGTACTGTTATCAGATGATAAATTATTATAAATATTTGCCTGTCAGCCGTGAGGATGAAAATTGGGGCTTATGTGTTTTGAACACAGGTTGCACACATATTGAGGCCACCGGTTTATATCCTTTTAAAACTCATCCGGCGCATCACTACTTTAACTGGTCTATAGGCAGGATCTTAAATGAATATCAGATCATTTACATTACAAGAGGGAGAGGTTTATTTGAATCTGATAGTTGCAAATGCAAAGAAATAGAAGCCGGAACGATAATCATTCTGTTTCCCGGAGAAAGACACCGGTACAAACCAGATAGCGATACCGGTTGGGATGAATATTGGATAGGTCTTAAAGGAGATATTATTGATAACCTGGTAAAGAAAAATTTCCTGAGGCCTGAAAATCCAAGTATTTATATAGGCTTTCATGAAGGTATCTTTAGTTTATTCAACAATATAATCGAAACAACCAAACTCGAGAACACCGGTTATCAGCCCCTTATATCTGGAGCAGCATTACATTTAATGGGTAATTTTCACTTTCTTTTTAAACAAAACTCCATCAAATGTGAAGAGAAAGAGGTCATTATAAATAAAGCCAGATTGCTGTTCCGATCTAATATTATTAATGATTTTTCGCCAGAGAAAGCGGCCGAAGAACTACAAGTAGGTTATTCCTGGTTTAGAAAGGTATTTAAAAATTATACCGGTCTTTCGCCAGGCCAATACTATATACAATTGAAAATTGAACGCGCTAAAGAACTCCTGAATAACTCTGAAATTCCTATCAAAGAAATCGCTTATGACCTCAGGTTTGACAGCTACTTTTATTTCTCCAGAATTTTTAAAGAGAAAACAGGGTTGAGTCCGACAGATTACCGTAAAAGGGCAATATTAACTGTTTAAAGGCCATCACAATGATGCTTTGTTAGCTCCCGCCACTACCCGGGATACCCCAGCCAAGTGAATATTATCACAATGAATAAAAGTAAAAGGAGGTTTCTCATATCATTAATGAGACAACCTCCTTTTATTGAACAAACAAGTGATTTTGAGCTTTTGCTTGCCATTAAGCAACTATTAGCCTAAAGGAATTCGCTAGCAGATAAGTCTATTTGATAAACTTGATTCCAGATATTGAAAACTGTGACTCATCTTTCTTGGTGATGTTATAATACGGAGAATACATGCTCGCAGCTAGTGTTCCCGCCTTGGGATCAATCTCCAATAGGCGGATATAGCCACCTCCGTAATCCAGCGACTGATAGTTTTGCAACAACTGATAGATCGTATTGCCTTTATCGCCCACATCTGTACGGTGGGCTGATGTCACCACATGTCCGCTAAGTACAAAAAGTACGTTCTGGTGTTTTTTTATCATCTGGTCATAAATGGCCTGGTTCGTTAAATCTCCGTAACCCGCATTGGTCTGATTAATTTCTCCCTTCGGTGTCAAATGATAATGCGTTAAAATGATCACATTGTGTTTCGGGTATTCATCAATCACTGTATTTGCCCAGTCGACCGGGCCTTGTCTTGCACAAAACTCCAGGGTAAGTACCAGCCATTTTAAACCACCAGCTTTAAATGTGTAAAAAGCATTGTCACTTTTATTGGGTTCGTACCTACCAGCCTGAGCGGTGAATCGCTTTACCGGAAAGCTGGTATTAAACTTTGTGGTTTTCCTAAGGTTTGCATTTACATTTCCTGGCGCCGCGCCGCCGTTGTGAAAACCAACAGCTTCCGTATCATGATTACCTAATGTTAATGCATAGGGCATCTTTGCGCTGTCTAACACCTCAAATATTTTACTGGCGCGGTGCCAGTGCTCCCAGTTGTCGTAATTCACGATATCGCCAACGTGTAAAACAATTGGGATCTTCAGTACCGTTTTATTGGCAGCTATCCAGCGCAACTGGCTGTATAACATCTCCGGTTTTACATCAACCTCTACCTGTGTATCAGGCAATACCGGAAGGGTAAATTTTTGGGCTTTAGCAATTTGTAGTGTACCCTGGCTTAGCAACCACAGTAGTGCAATTCTTGCAATCAGTTTACGTTTCATCTTATTATTTTTACAGATTAATATCCCGGGTTTTGTGCAGCAACGTCTCCGGCACCTATAGATGGATTGTTTGCGATTTCATCTTGTGGAATAGGTAACAGTTCATCTCTGTTAGCGCGGAAGTACGATAACGGGTCGGTGCTGAAATAACCTTTTTTCCTCCATCTTAAAAGATCGAAGTTTCTTACTTCCTCTGCACCCAGTTCTACCATCCTTTCGTGAACCAGCGCCTTAATAATGTCCGACTTATTATTCACAGGAAAATTTGCCGTAGGATAAACGGGCATGCTCACGCTCGGGCGACTCCTGATTTGGTTCAAATACCTTACTGCGCCAACTGTGTTTCCCAGTTCATTTTCGCATTCGGCCAGTAACAATATTATATCCCCATAACGGATTACCCTCTGGTTAATACCACCATAATAAGTTTTGGTGGCTACCGCCTTGGCTTGTTTGTATATCAAGTTGTATTTTCGCCAGCCTGCTTTAATGGTTTTGCCATTAATTATTGAAGCACTCCCGTTCTGGTCGGCATCTGTAATGGCAGTGTTTCCGCTATCGTATTTATCGCCCGTTAAGTAAACACTTGCCGCCAATCGCGGATCCGTTTTGGCAGATCCTGTGGCTGTGTTTTCAAACTCATTTAAGTACTTATCAGAAGGGATCAGGTTTCGCCATGATAAAGGATTGTACTCCTGATTTCTCAAAGTAGTTTGTGCCGTAGCCGCGCCATCGCCGGTAAATGAAGCATCGTATTTGCGATCACCTTTGTCAAAATAGATAGCCTCCATAACCGACTCTCTGTTGAATTCGTGTTCTTCATCAAAGTTGTCGCCGTAATTATCAGTAAGTGCATACAGGCCAGAAGTGCTAAGCTTTTCAAATTCGGCTTTTGCCAAAGCATAGTCTCCCTTCTGGATATAAACCTTGCCTAGTATTGCCTGGGCGGCACCTTTTGTTACCCGGCCTAAATCGGCGCCAGTATACGAAGCAGGCAATACCGTTGCTGCTTCTGTCAGATCTGCAATGATCTGGGCATACACTTTGTCGGTACTTGAGCGGGGTAAGTAGTCGGCAATATTATCAACAGGACTCAGCCTTATCGGAACACCGCCCCACAACGTAACCAGGTTGTAGTAGGCCCAGGCACGCAGGCATTTGGCTTCGGCCACACAACGGTCTCTAAGTGCCGGATTATCCTGCACCTTTGATGCATTACTTATGATAGAATTGGCCCGGTGGATGAGAATATACAACCCGTTCCATACCGTAGACATTTGGGTGTTGCTGGGTAATGCAGAGCCATTTAATAGCTGCGCGCGCACAACTTCTAACTGGCCGCCACCTGCGGCAAACTCGTCGCTCCGCAAGTCATTCAGATAAAACCATTCCCTGCCCACCAGAAAGCCGGCGTGAAAGGATACGTATATAGAGTTGGTGCCACCAACCAATTGTGCACTGGTTTGATAGTAAGTTTCTACCGTTGGGTAGCTTGGGTTTAGCTGATCTAATTTCTTGCAAGAGAATAAAAGGCCAGTGAGGAGACCTAAACAAAGCGTAATTTTTTTGAAGTACATGTGTTTGATTTATTAAAGTCCTACTTGAAGTCCGATTGAAAAAGATCTGGCTGATGGGTATTGGCCATAATCAACACCGCTGGTTAAAGAGCCATTTGAATACCCTATTTCCGGATCCCAACCTTTATACCTGGTGATGGTCAATAGATTTTGTGAAGCAACGTAAACACGCAGATTGGTAATTGATCCATGTAAAAACGTAGTCAGGCTTGATTTTGGAATATTATAACCTAAAGTGAGGTTTTTGAACCTCAGAAATGAGCCGCTTTCCAGCCATCGGTCAGATGTGCGGCTATTTTGATTTGGGTCTCCGCTGATTGCACGTGGAATTTCAGTATTGGTATTGGTTGGTGTCCATGCATTTAACACCGCAGTTCCGGCATTATAAAGTCGCGTCATCCCCTCTTCAATTACCCGCGCTGCATTATAGATTTTGTTACCATGAACCCCTTGCAGAAAGATTGAAGCATCAAAGTTTTGATAACTGGCCGAGAAATTAAGTGAGTAGTTAAATTTAGGAAGATTGCTACCAAGAAATGTGCGGTCGTCTGAATTGATCACCCCATCATTATTTAAATCCTTAAACTTGATGTCTCCAGGTGCTGTTTTGCCTATTACCTGCACCGGGCTCTGGTTGACTTGTTCCTGCGATTGAAAGATTCCATCGGTTACGAAACCATAAAATGACTGTATAGGCTGACCAGCCTGTGTACGGGTAATGGCAAAACCACTTCCAAAATTAGCATCAGCACCAGCATCTAAGATGGCATTGTTTGAATTTAAGGCCAGCACTTTATTTCTTACGGTACTGATGATGCCGGAAATGTCGTATTTGAATTTGCCGCCGTGTTCGTGGTATCCCAATTGAAAGTCGAAGCCACTATTATACATAGAGCCTACGTTGGCAAATACTCCCACTTTATTCAGCCCGAATGACATGGGTGTGGGCACCTGCAGAATAAGGTTATTGGTTTGACGCTTGTAATATTCTGCCGATAAAGTAAACTTGTTCCTCAGCAGTCCAAGGTCGATACCAATGTTCAGCTGTTTAGTTTTTTCCCATTCCAGTTCCTTGTTCCCTAACTGGTTGTAGTATGTGGCATTACCAACCGTTAAAGTATTATTAAAGGGATAAGTAGAGGCATTTTCATTTACCAGGGCCTGCCAAGCATAATTACCAACTGAGGCCAGTCCGGTTATACCGAAGCCTGCTCTCAACTTCAATTCAGAGATAGCTTGTATATGCTTCATGAAATTCTCCTCGTTGATACGCCAGCCAATAGAGGCTGATGGGAAGGTGGCAAATTTATGTCCAGGTGCCCATGCCGAGTAACCGTCTCTCCGGATTGCCGCACTTAAAAGATATTTGTCTGCCAACTCATAATTTAGCCGCCCTACATAAGATACTAAAAAGCTTCTTTCTTTGGCTGAAACCAAGTTGATATTGGTTGCGCCTGCAAATGTTTGGATCAGGTTAGTGGCCTGGTTGCCTGAGGATACCACATTTGAGCTTTTACCGTCTTGTGTTTCATATACTGCAGTAAAGTTGATATGGTGCAGGCCAATTGTTTTGTTGAGATTTAGCTGCTGAGTATACAAAAAGGTATCATTGTTATTCTTCTGATCGCTAATTGTGGCAACGCTTGCGCTTCTTCCTTTATCATCATAAACCGGACTGAAGCCATGTATGGTAACTTCAGAATGGTCAAGGCCAAAGGTAGAGCGGAACGAAAGCCATGACGTAAACTGAAAATTAAGGTAGGCTGATCCGAAAAGTCTCGATGTATTATTGTTATTATCCCCTAATAATATAGCATCTTCCAAGGGGTTTGTTGGATCTGAGCCATCTACACTGTTTTCCGCACCGCGGTAACCACCGTTGGTAGTTGGATCGTAAACCGGCAAATAAGGAAGGCTTCTTACTACGTTGACCAGCTTAGAGCGTGTTCCGGTAGAGCCTTCTGATCGTTGCCTTGAGTAAACCAGGTACAGGTTTTCACCAAAGGTAACTCCCTTAGATATTCTGTGTTCTGAATTTATACGAAAGTTGCCGCGTTGATAACCCAGGCCCTGCACAATACCATTTTGTTTAAAATAACCTGCCGAGCTGTAAAACTTCGAGAATTCATTACCGCCAGATAAGGAAATATTCTGCCTTGTTAATAAACCGCTTTTAAAATACGCATCCTGCCAGTCTGTATTTGTTTCCGCAAAGGTTTGCGTTGCCCCGGTATATATCGGCAAGTTAAAACTGGCTGGCTGTAACCTTGGCGGTAAACCAATGCCCGCGTTTCCATTTAATGCACGTTCATACAGTAAGTACTGGCTGGTATTTAGCAGGTCAACTCTCTTGTGGGTTTCCTCAATACCTGTAAATGAATTGAGTTCAATCTTTAACTTATTATTCGTTCCCTTCCTGGTGGTAATGAGTATAACCCCATTTGTAGCTCTAGAACCATAAATGGCGGCTGCACTCGCATCTTTTAAAACCTCAACATTCTGAATATCCGCATTGTCAAAGCTGGCCAGGTTTCCTGCTGGTACACCGTCTATTACATAAAAAGGGCTACTCGATCCATTAATGGAACTTATACCCCTGATTTGAATAATAGGTGCCGCCCCGGGACCGCCATTGTTAATTACATTTAAGCCGGCAACCCGCCCCTGTAGGGCCTGTGCGACGTTGGGCACAGGTAGTGCATTGATAAGCTCGGCACTAACGGAGGAGACCGCGCCGGTGAGCGAGGTCCTTTTCTGACTTCCGTAACCAACTACTACAACTTCACCCAAGGAAGATTTAACTTCCGACAATAAAATGTCAATCACCGTTTTATTTCCAACGGTAATTTCTTTCCTGAGAAAACCTACCATGGTAAAAACAAGCTGATCACCTGTATTTGCAGGTATAGAAAACCATCCATCTTTATTGGTGGTTGTAACTCCCGACTTACCTTTTATAAATACTGTAACATTTGGTAAGGGCGCTCCGGTAGTATCTTTTACTGTACCGGTAATTTTGTTTTGAACCTTGTCCGCAGATTTAGAAGGGACAGGTAAAATTAAAATATACTTATTTTTCTCAGTGTAACTTAAGCCTGTGTTTTTTAACACAAAGTCCAGCACTTCACTTAACGGTTGGTTGTTGAATGAGGCCGTGATTGTCTTTTTCTTAGGCAGGAGCTCAGCGTTATACGTGAAGACATAGCCGCATCGACTTTGCAATTGCTGCAAAGCCGATTCCACCGTTGCATTACCAAAATGGGCATTGACTTTAACCTTTTTAATATCTTCTGCTTTCAGGAGCTGTGGATAACAGAGAAAGGCAATTAGGAACGCAGCAATGGCTAAGGGCATTCGCGCGTGTTTAGTGGTACTTAAAATAAAAGATTTGTATACCTTTATAAAATTCATATATAAGTTATCTGTTGTTTAATCAATGGAACTGATCACTTTAAGCTGTTCGTTGTTTGGTCGCAATGCTGCTTAAAGATGTTTTTGAATTGGGGCCCTGCGTAAGGGCCCTACTTGTTTGTCTTGCTACATCGTATTGGGTTTAGCGTTAATCGTTTCTGTATTGATACGGCAGCCCTGGCCGCTTAACATCACCGTATGATCATGTATAGTGTACTGTGCGCAGGATGAGGCTGCTATGATATCAAGGACCTGCTTCACTGGCATGTCACTTGTAAAGCGTGTAGTGATTTTATAGTTTTTGAGGGCTTTGTTATTAAAAGCAATGTTAAGCCCATACCACTTGTTTAGATATAGGGCCACATCATCAAGTCTGGCTTGCTTAAATAACTGCTGCCCGGTCCTCCATCCCGTATAATCCGCTGAGTTTACCACCATCATTTGAGCAATGTTTTTATCCTTATTAAATACCAGTTGTTGATTAGGTACTAAAGTGCCCAACTTAGTTTTATGTTCCGAAACATGAATGCGACCGGTAGCAAGTGTAATGCGTACATCGCGGGATTCTGGATATGCATATACATCAAAAGAGGTGCCCAGTACCCTGGTAGTTAAAGCGCCGGCATGAACCAGGAATGGCTGAGCATCATTATGTTTCACTTTGAAAAACGCTTGACCCAGCAGTTTCACTTCGCGGATGCTGTCATTGAACTGCGCCGGATAAGACAAAGTGCTTCCTGCGTTTAAGATAACGCTTGTGCCATCGCTAAGCCGTATTTCCCTGATTTTACCAGAGGAAGTACTCACCTGTCTAAATATGATGTCATTGCTTTTATGACTGAATTTCTTCACTGTAGGCATCAAAATCACAACGATCAAGGCTGCGGCAACAATTGCCGGGGCCAGCCATCGGAAATATTTTCTTGGCTGTATTTTGGCCGAGATATTACGATAGATGCGCGCTTTAAGAAACTTATGTTTCTCCTGCTCGCCGGCTAGTGTATGATTATCCAGTGCAGGAAACAACTGCTCTAATTTGTCTAACTGATCCAAATCATCTGCAGAAGCAGTCCGGTCCAGATAGCGGTCAATAAGTTCTTTAAATTGCAATTCGTTCATGCCTGCTGTTTTGAATAGATATATCTCAAGCGGCAATAAACACGTAGTCCAAATGGGTTAAGCTTACATTAACTTTATGTTACCTATTTTTATTTGGTTGCTGATTCGCCAAGGACGGCTATAAGTATGAGCAGCTCTGACTTCATACAGCTGCGCAAGAACTTTAATGAATTATGAAGGTGGGTTTCTACGGTTCGCGGGGATATATTAAGCCGTTCTGCAATCTGGGCATTAGTTAACCCATCTTTTCGGCTCAATAAGAATACCTTCCTGCTCTGTGCAGGTAAACGTTCAATGGTATCATCCAGTTTATTTTGTAACTCTTTTGCCTGGAATATATCTTCGGGATTATCTGTAGTTAAGGTAGATGCAATACTTACCTGCTCAAGATATATATGATGTAAGCCAAGTTTTTTTATGTTGCTATATACGCGATTTCGTGCAGCACCAAACAAGTAAGGCGCAACTCCGGCAGCATAATCGATGCTTAATATAGATTGCCAAAATGAGATGAAAACATCCTGCACTATATTTTCGGCGAGTGCATGGTCTTTAATGCGCAGGTAAGCAAAGTCATAAACCGCCAGCCAATACTTATCGTATACCAACGTGAATGCTTTATGTGGATCACTTGATAACAACGCCGTAATCTCCTGATCCTCAAATATTCCCTTAAGATTTTCAGTTGACTTGGCCATCACTGCAAATTTAAGCTTGCTTTGTTGGTTCACGCAACCGAGTTATATTAACATTGTATTAAGAATAGCGTCATTTATAATTAAAATCGACTATCAATATTAACCCTTTTATTCTGGATATACACTACAGCACTGAAGACATGGGTGCATTTCTGAAATACCGCGAAGAATAGGGAACGATAGCTTAAAATGTTCATGAGCTATCTTTTTGTTATGATCTATAAAAAATCCCCGTGACCATTTTATAAACCTTGTCTTTTTTCAATTTCTTTTTTTAACTCATCAATCAATTGCTTTTCAGTCGGTAAATATAATTTGTATTCGCTGGCAAAAATTGTTTTATTATCTTCTGGTAGAGAGATCCTTACTACTGCATTGTTTTTTTCGGCGCATAGCAGAATTCCAATAGTTGGATTTTCAAAATCTCTCTTTTCAAAACGGTCATAATAGTTAACATACATCTGCAATTGTCCTATATCCTGATGGGTAAACTTAGCGGTCTTTATTTCTATGATGACGAAGCATTGTAATAGTCTATTATAAAATACAAGATCAATAAAGAAGTCGTCACCATCAATATGTAATCGTTTTTGTCTTGCAACGAATGTAAAACCATTGCCGAGCTCCAACAGAAAGTCATGCAAGTGAGTGATAATAGCTTTTTCTAGGTCCTTTTCATAATAAGAAGCTTCCCTATTTAATCCTAGGAATTCAAGGTACATTGGATCTTTGATAATTTCACTGGCCTCAGCAAGCTGTTTCTCATTTTTTGCTACAGCAAGTACACTCGCTTTATCATTGCTTATAAGTAATCGTTCCCAAAGGCTACTATGAATTTGACGCTCTAACTGGCGTGTTGTCCAGTTATTTTTTACTGTTTCAGCTAGGTAGAATTCTCTTTGGTCTTCGTTTTCAAGGCGTACCAGCATTTTATAATGTGTCCAGCCCAATTGCGAACGCAGTGCGTTCGCAATTGGAAATGTGCGATAGAATTGCCGGAAAAGCTCAATCTGTCTTTTTGAAAAGCTACTACCAAATTCTGGTTCTAATTGGTCAGCCACATGCCTTGTCAAGTAGCTACCATAATCTGCTCGATCTTTTCCCTGTTGCTCTTCTTCGAAAATGCGTCTTCCAATGTGCCAGTACATGGTCGTTCGTTCGTGATCGACCATACGAATAGCCTTGTGCCTGGCATTTAAGATAATTTCCTTAATGTCTGTTATTATGGATTGATAAATGGTCATGAAGGTTTGCGAGGCAAGTTAATTAAATTTGAATTTATAAACAACGATGGTGAACTATTCTTAGGAACCAAATAGACCCTTTCTTGCAGATAATGACGAGTATTGTTATTGTCCTGCCGTGACTTTGGAAAGAAAAATGGGTTTGAAACACTCTCACATTTCTCCTATTCTTTCAAAAAGAAGTTTGGTAGGTCGCCGACCAATATGTGTTAAATTCCTGGCCCACTCGTAAAGGAGATGAAATTGCATTATGACAAAGTAAACACTTTTTAACGATTTTGACTAAACCAATCGCAGATTTGGATAAATCTGACAGTTTAAATCACAGCACCTTTGTATCAACAAAAATCAAAGATCAATATGCGCGTATTTGTCACAGGAGCCACAGGCTTCATCGGAACTGCCATAGTGCAGGAATTATTAAGTGCCGGCCATCAGGTATTGGGACTGGCCCGGTCGGATGCATCAGCCCAAAAGCTGACTGATGCGGGTGCAGAAGCTCATCGCGGCGACCTGGAAAATCTGGATAGCTTGCGCGGTGGTGCAGCTCAGGCAGACGGCGTTATCCATGCCGGATTTATTCACGATTTTACCCGCTTTGCCGAGGTATGCGAAGTGGATAAAGTTGCTATAAAAACTATTGGCGAAGTACTGCAAGGTTCTGACCGCCCTTTCATTGTCACCTCGGGTACGGCTCTCATAAACCCTGGAAAGCTGGCTACCGAAGATATGATTCCTCCCTTTAATCCTGCGTGGCCACGGGCTTCTGAACAAGCATCCGATCTTGAAACTGAAAAAGGTGTGCTTGCTGCAGTGGTACGCTTATCACCCTCGGTACACGGTGACGATGATCAACATGGCTTTGTGCCAATATTGGTTAACATCGCAAAAGAAAAAGGTTTCTCTGCTTATATTGGTGAAGGGCAAAATCGTTGGAATGCCGTACATAGATTGGATGCCGCCAGGTTATTTCGTTTAGCTTTGGAAAATGCAATACCTGGGGCACGTTATCACGCCGCTTCCGAAGAAGCAATCACCGTCAAGTCTATCGCGGAAGCAATTAGCAAACAACTGAACCTTCCGGTAAAATCAATTGCGCCTGAAGCAGCTGCCGAACATTTTGGCTGGTTCGCGCAAATGGCCTCAATTGACTGCCCAGCTTCAAGCAGTTGGACGCGGGAAAAGCTGAATTGGCAGCCAACGCATTCCACTTTACTTAATGATATCGAAAATGGCGTTTATAGCAAATAATACCTAAATTTATTTACTATGAGCAGTAAGCCGCTTTTTCACTTCCATACCATCACCGAATATCACCGGACCGCCGGTCTGCCTAAACCAGCGCACCCGCTGATCAGCTTAGTGCATATGGATGATCTGAAGAAACCACTAAGTGATGGCCAATTTAGTATCGTGTACGATTTCTATTCAATATCCATGAAAAGGGTGAAAAACGCTAAATTTAAATACGGTCAGCACCCTCATGATTTTGATGAGGGTGTGCTTTTCTTCATGTCGCCCGGCCAGGTTTTTAGTGTTGACTACGACAAGGGCGCTATGACTCACCGGCCGGAAGGCTGGGTGATTCTGGTACACCCGGACTTTTTATGGAATAATCCACTGGCAAAAACCATAAAACAATATGAGTATTTTAGTTATTCTGTTTACGAGGCACTATTCTTATCAGATAAGGAAGAAACGATGCTCACTACCATCGTGCAAAACATTGAGCAGGAATATAATTCTAATATAGACCGGTTCAGCCAAAACGTGATTATTGCACAGCTGGAATTATTGCTGACGTATTCGGAAAGGTTTTATCAGCGGCAGTTCATCACCCGAAAAATTGCAAGCCACGAAATCCTGATCAGGCTTGAAGACTTGCTTCACCATTACTTTAACAGCGGAGAGCTCGCAAAAAAAGGATTACCAAGTGTTACTTATATTGCAGACAACCTGAATATTTCACCAGGTTATCTGACTGGATTACTTAAATCCCTTACGGGCCAGAATACACAGCAACATTTGCACGGCAAATTGATTGAACTGGCCAAGGAAAAACTTTCGACGACTAACTTAACAGTAAGTGAAATTGCATACGAATTAGGTTTTGAACACCTTCAATCATTCAGTAAATTGTTCAAAACAAAAACGAACCTTTCGCCAATGGAGTTCCGGCATTCGTTCAATTAATGATCGTAAACACAGCTTCTAGCCCCTGCTCGCTTCAATGACTTTTGCATTCACCCAACCGTCTCATTGTTGAAGTTATGTAAAGATAAATCTTAAATAAAATACATGACCGATCGGTCATGTATACTTGTATTTTAATTCTAATATGTCAAAAGGAGAAGATACAAAACAGCGGATCATTGAATATGCTACTCCCATATTTAATAAAAAGGGAATTTTCGGTACATCTATGAGCGATATTATGGAAGTAGCTAAGTTATCCAAAGGCAGTCTTTATGTGCACTTTGAGGATAAAGATTCGCTGGCATTTGCCGTCCTTGAACACAGCCTTGCCTTGCAGAATAAAAAACTCAGCGTGTCCATGGATCATATCGATGGCCCTTACGAAAAGCTGCTGGCTTACCTGCAAGTGTACCGTGACCCAATGAACCCGACAGTTCCGGGTGGCTGTCCAATGATGAACTTTGGTATGGAGGCCGACGATAATTTCCCCCTAGTGAAGGATCGCGTAAATAAAGCTATAGAAGCCAGACAGTTGTTTCTGGAAGGCATCATAAAAACCGGGATTGAAAGTGGAATTTTTAATCCCGACTGGAACTACCGTGAATTCGCGATATTGATGTTCGCGACCGTGCAGGGTGGCATTATGATTTGCCGTATTGACGGCAGCAATGCAAAAATGAAGGGTATCTTACATCAGTTGAAAAGCCTGATTCAAGCACAACTGATCAATCAATAACAATCACAACCACAATGATAAAAAACGAAACTTCCGAAGTGCTTACAGATGCGATCCGTCCAAATTATACATCTAAAACAATTACAGAAAGTAACCGCAAAACGGCTACTATACTTGCGTTTGCACTAATTCCACTTTCGGGACTGGCAACGGATATCTACTTGCCATCATTCCCTAATATGGCACTATCCTTTAATGTAGGCGCATCAAGCATTCAATATACTATCATCTGTTTTCTGTTAAGTTATGGTATTGCCCAACTGTTTGTAGGTTCCATTATTGACAGTTTTGGTCGTTACCGCATCAACCTGATATCGTTGCTGGTATTTGCTGCAAGCAGTTTTGCAATTGTTTATACCTCCGATATACATTTTGTATATCTGATGCGGGTTGTGCAGGGCATAACCACTGCTTTTATCGTTGTAGGTAAACGCGCCTTTTTTGTAGATGTTTATACCGGTGAAAAGCGGAGGCACTATACGAGTTTGTTATCAATCGTTTGGGCAACGGCACCGATAATCGCCCCATTTTTTGGCGGCTATCTCCAAAAAAGCTTTGGTTGGGAGTCAAACTTTGTAGTATTGGGTATATATGCGTTGGTTATGTTTTTATTAGAATTGATCTATAGCGGGGAATCTATCAATGTAAAACATCCTTTCCACCCCAAAACTATATTTAAAGTGTACAGAACGCTTCTCTCATCGCTTGATTTCACATTTGGAATTGTTGTTTTGGGAATATGTTTCAGTATCCTGATGATATTCTCCATGTCCGCACCGTTTATTGTGGAACACCAATTTCATTTGTCACCTGTTGCAACGGGATATTGCGCACTCCTATCTGGTTTTTCCATTTTTATTGGTGGTATTTTAGGCAAAATGATAAAGGCAGGCACCTTGTCAAACAGGCTTATTCTAGCTAATGGTACACAACTTGTGTTAATTTGCCTGATGTACTTTCTTACCTCTATTTACACAAGTCTGCCATTCATGATGACGTTTGTAGTTTTGATTAATACGATAGGTGGGCTTATTTACAACCTGTTTTTTACATATTGCTTAACCAGATTCCCGCTCAACGCGGGTGTGGCCAGCGGCTTAACCAGTGGCGGTTCATACCTTGTTACATCTTGTGTTACTTCCCTATTATTTGCTATAATCGTTATTAAAGATCAATCCTCATTGGCAATAGGGTATTTAATTCTGGGTCTGATGATTACCGCACTGCTCATATTCCTGCGGAAGAAACTGGCGTATTAATAGTATTATGAAAAAGAAATTAAGCTTTATACTTGTCGTTACCGTTACCAGCATGGCATTTGTTGTTGCTCAATTAGATGTTTCCATTGTCAATCTTGCCTTGCCACAAATTGCTCAGTCCTACGGAGTTGGTATGAGTACACTGCAGTGGGTTGTTACGCATGTAGCTTAATCAACATAATTGCCATTTGGCTTTGCATGGCGAAAGTGCCGGACAAAACATGGATATTAGCAGCACAATAATTGCCAGAATAAAGTAGCCCCTTGTAAATATGATTAAAAATCTGATTACCCTGATATTTCTCGCATTCATATTTTTTGGGGCAACGGCTCAACCCTTTTTACTAAAATCGACTGGCGGCAATAATTCTTTTTACCTGAATATTTATTACGGTACTGAGGGAAAGGGAGCATTTGTACAATACCGCGGACAGCAGGGAATTATACATTTAAGGTTAAAAAGCCGCATCAGTCAGGGTAAAACAGCACAATCAAAAATCACGTACGTATGGGACGAAGTTATCAAAGGAAAAGTGACAGGAACATACGGCCTTACGCAGGAGACGGAAAAAATATCTGCCGTATGGTACAGAAACAACAAGAACCAAAAGAGATTTCAGCTTGAACACTCAGCAAATGAGGAGGATTATGCAGGAATGGGCAAGTACCTTTTGCATGGCGTATTGATCTCCTTTCGTCACACTTCCGATGAACTGCTCATTTTCAGCTATCCTGATGGCAGAACAAAAACCAGCCAGCTACCGGGCTTTGACCACCCGGACCCGCAGCGACAAGGCACCATAGACGATTACAATTTCGACGGCTATGACGACGTGGCTTTCTCACTTCCAGATGCCGGGATGGGTGTTTACCGGACTTTCAGCATTTATCTATACAATCCTTCTACAAAACGCTTTAACATTCTTGCAGAACCAGATGCCCCTAAAGCTAACTGCTCGGGATTTTGTGACGTAACATTGGATAAACAAAATAAACTGTTGTTCACCGCATGCCGGGGAGCAGCAACATGGTGGAGGGACGTTTACAAATTCTCGGATAACAACACGCTGATATGGGTAAGATCGCTAAAAAATTAGTCCTTAAAAGCCTCATTATATGTTTCTAAGATCAGTTATATTTACCGGTGCCGTTCAGGGATTGTTCCAGATCCTGCTGCTTCGATCCAAGAATCGAAATACTCAGGCCGATTATTGGCTCATGTTATGGCTATTTGTGGTAAGCGTACAATTGTTCTTCTACTTTGATGATCTGGCTCCCCTTCCTTACTCTGATGGAATCTTGGGCGTATTGGCCTTTTCCATACCATTGCTAAGCGCACCGATCCTTTTCCACTACATCTACAACCTTTCTACTGGCAAAAATGTAGATTTTAAACGCTTAATGATTTACCTAGCTCCCTGGCTAACCTTTATACTGGTGACAGTAAGCATAAAAATCAGCCAGCCCCTTGATATCTTCATTCAATTTGGTTATCCCCACTTTTCAAATAAAATTTCGCCAGTTATGCCTTACATCTTCACACTCCCAATGGCAATAGTACCCGGCATTTATGCAATCATGGGATTAATAGTCCTGCACCACTATCAAAAAAGTTTGCCCGACCGATATTCCTACACAGAAACCATCAATCTAAACTGGCTGCAATGGTTGGTATTTTCGATAATCATACTTTTTATAGTCCTATTTATATTTATCCGTTTCGGCACTCAGGGCCGCTTTATCGCGGGTAATACCGTCTTTGGATATGTCGGCGCAGTACTCTCAGTATATGTTTTTCTTGTCGGATATCTGGGAATGCGTCAAAGCACACTGTTGATGACTCCTGCAATCAACCGTGTGACTGAAAACGTAGAACCAGATGGGCCATATAAAAAAACCGGTCTTGATGAAACTGCGGTTGAACAAATCTACGTTCGTCTCCTTAAACATATGGTGATTCAAAAGCCTTTTCTTTCAGATGATCTAAGCCTAGCCCTGCTTGCCGAACAACTATCAATTAGTTCAAACCAGCTTTCTCAAGTCATCAATCAGAAATCCGGAAGCAATTTTTTTGTATTTGTGAATGCTTACAGAGTCGAAGAGGTGAAAATAAAACTCCTGGATCCATCCCTTTCACATCTCTCTATTTTAGGTATCGCATATGAATGTGGCTTCCGCTCAAAGTCGGCCTTCAACCGCATTTTCAAAGAACAGACGGGTATTAGTCCGGCAGCCTACCAGCGGCAACATAAAGCTTAATTTAGAAGTACCAGCGGGTAAGATAGGGCGCTATATCTTCTTAATCCCTGTTCCTTTGTTGTAAAAATACATCATGGAACTTACTTCGCTGCTCCACAGGAGCAACCTCATTTTTCACGTATCCGCTGGCTATCTGGCACTTATTGTGGGTTTATATATCCTTTTCAAAAATAAATATGGTAAGGTTCACCGTGTTTCAGGAAGGGTATTTCTTGTTTTGTTGACTATCGTTATCGCGACTGGCCTTATTGGTGTATTTGTTTTTAACCGCAACAGTTTTCTGCTGGTGATTACAACCTTGAGTGGCTACATGGGCTTTTCAGGATTCAGGGCAATGCGCAATCGCTCTAATGTTCCAAAAATTCTGGACATTTCGGTCGCCCTATTGGCGCTAACCTCCATTCTCTTCTTTATCTGGTATTTCCATTCTATAGGCATGATCTGGTCGCCCGTCATAATTTACAGTACCGTTGGCTACCTGATATTGGCAGTTGCTTATGATTTGGGTAGGTATCTGATTAATAAAGACGTCTATCAAAAGTTTTGGCTTTACGAACACATCCTGAAACTCATCAGCGCCTTTAGCGGTCTGCTTTCGGCTTTTACCGGAACTGTTTTTCCCCAATACCAACCGTACAGCCAGTTCCTTCCTTCCGTCTTAGGCAGCTTCATTGCCCTGTATTTTATGTTTGAGGTTTGGAGCAAAAGGAGAAGAACGAGCTTTTAAATACCTTTCAATATACCACCAACCTTTGTTGGCCTTAATTTCCATATAAAATGAGTTATTCCTTCTGAATTTTTATTACGGAATACTCTGCCAAATTCTTACGACCTAATTGTTTGTCCTTTCCTTGTGAATCTTTTATATAAACAATGGTGCCAGGTAACGGCTATAGCCGGAGAGGTTTACGATAACAATTTTGTAATCGGCATCTATAATGCTAAATTTAAGCGTTGATTCCTTGTGCATTATTTAACATAAACCGTATGACATTCAATTTCACTGCAACGCCAGATTTTGATTTTATCACCAGTTTCGCGGGCCATATAGGCGCAAAGGTTCGGGATGGTTATCTGGATATCCCAGAAACGCTTGGAAAAGGATATATTAGAAAAATGATCTTCGGTTCGGACTTTAAAATCACTATGCACCACTACGTTCTGAAGGAAGATCTAATCATTATACGAAATTCGTCAGGACTAGGAAACGAGCTGATTACTGTCTTTTTCTACAGTAATCAGCAATCACTTGGTATCGCGTTCAATAACACCCATAAGGTCATGTTTTCGGAGCGGGACAATTCTGCGATACAAATAACCTCAAATGATCTGAGTTCTACGATCCATTTTCCGGCACATGAGCACATTCACTACATGGTTGTTGCAATCAAGCCCGCACGGCTCAAGGAACTGATCGCATTTGATTCCCCCAATTCCACAATGCAGACCATCAGCGCCAGCGGCAACTCGTTCCTGTATTTTGAAAATATGGCTGCGGAAACTAAACTACTACTTAAAAATCTGGTCGTCATCGATCTTAGGGATACGCTCAGCAATTTTTATATGCAGATCAAGGTGCAGGAATTGCTTTACCAGGTTTTTTATAAACTCTCACTGCGCGAAAGTAGAGAACACCAGACAATAAATAGCGGTGATGCAGCGAGGTTATTGTATATACGCAACGAGATCATCCGGGATCTGAGCATTCCACCGGTCCTGCGGGAATTATCGCAGATTGCAGGCATGAGCGAGACAAAACTTAAACAGCTTTTCAAGCAGACCTTTGGCACTACTATTTATAACTATTTCCAGCAGGCGAGAATGGAGGAAGCAGCATTTCTCTTAAAAAAAGGCAAGCGTTCTGTAGCCGAAGTCGGATATGAAATGGGCTTTTCAAATCTGAGCCACTTCAGTCGGCTATTTGAAAAACATTACGGATTAAGTCCTAAAAGATTTTCGTACTCCTGATAAGATATCAGCAAATTTTAATAGAAAAAGAGCAGTACATTCGGGCTGCCCTTTTTCTATGCTTTAATCTTGATGAGTTCCGCCGGCTGCACATTTTTATTATCCTAATCTATCAATATTACCGATTTGCCAAATATTTTGCCGCGGCTTGATTCCCGGTAAGCATTTTTGACATGATCAAGATGATAGGTTTTGTCTAAAACAATTATCAGCTCTTTTTCTGCAAGCTCCTTTAAGGTGGCAAATCCTTTAGTGCTTGGTTTGAGGATAAGTACTTTGAGTTTTTTGCCAGAAAACAGGTTATTGATAAACGACCTGATCAGCGTAAGCGGCGAAGGAAGCGTGGTAACGAACACTGCCTTGTGTTTCAACAGCCGTTTGGCGGCAGTAAACGAGAGCTTGGTGGAAAGATCAATTACGGCATCAAATTTTTTATTCAATTGCTGAATGTTTTGCTTATTGTGATCGATAATATTTTCCGCTCCCCATTTTTCAGCCTCAGCGGATCCTTTGCTGCCTACCACTGCTGTTATGTGGGCTCCGCGTATCTTCGCAATCTGTATGGCAAACACTCCAATACCTCCAGTGGCCCCATTGATCAGCACCTCCTGACCTTCGGTAACCCGGGCAAGCTGATCAATAATCTGAAGTGCCGACAAGCCGGTAAGCGGTAATGCAGCGGCTTCTTCAAAAGTGATATTTGCTGGCTTAATAGCAAGCGCAGTGTCATTGATGACCAGATATTCAGCCAACGCACCTTCTTTGAATCCGTTCAATACACCCATTATTTCATCGCCTTTTTTAAAGCGTGTTGACTGAGTACCCAGTTGTTCTACAATGCCGGAAAAATCGATACCAATCGATTTCGGGAATTTTGACCCCGACATCAATTTCTGCTCACCCCGATAGATCTTCCAGTCCAAGGGATTGATGGACACTGCCTTTACGCGGATAAGAACCTGATCTTTCTGCGGTACCGGCCTTTGCTGTTCTACTATTTGCAGCACGTTTTCGTCTCCAAATGAATTATAAATTACCTTTTTCATGTGATGTTTGTTTTGATATTTTTGATGATGGCCGCCCGTTATAAAAGCGGGCCGACCATATAGGCAGATCATATTATGCCGGGAACTCCGCCATTACCGGATAGTCAGTATAGCCTTGTTCACTTGAAGTGTAAAGCCTCGTGTAGTCTACCTCATTGAGGGGGACATTTTTTTCGATCCTCTTCATAAAATCAGGATTGGCAAGAAAACTTCTGCCAAACGCAACGAGGTCTGCTGATCCGGCCTGCAATTTTTCTTCTGCTGTTTCTGGTGTGAGACCGTTGCAATAGATTAGTGTATTGGAGAAATTATTGCGGATCGCCTGGTGGGATTTTTCAGGAATACCTGGATTATCAGAAATGTGGATATAGGCAATGTTAAGCCTTTGCAGTTCGGCAGCAAGATAGCTGTAGGTATGATGAACCTCAGAATCCTCGTAGAATGGCATATCGCTTAATGTTGAATAAGGAGATAAACGGATACCCAATTTTTCAGCTCCAATCACCGCCGAGATCTGTTCTATGATCTGAAGGGTCAGACGACTGCGATTCTCAATTGATCCGCCATAGTTATCTGTACGGTCATTGACATTCGGATTCAATGACTGTTCAATAAGGTAGCCATTAGCACCGTGTATTTCTACACCGTCGAAGCCGGCTTTAACTGCATTTTCAGCAGCTTTAACGAAATCCCTAATCAATTTCGCAATACCTTCAGAGTCTAGCGCGGTCGGTACAGAATATTCCTGCATACCTTCCTGATCTGTAAATATTTCCCCGGAGGCTTTGATGCCTGAAAGGCCAACCAAACTCAAACCTTCTGGTAAATTTAAGTGGTGTCCGATCCTCCCGGTATGCATCAATTGCACGAATATTTTCGAGCCAGCCTCATGAACAGCGGTAGTTACTGTCTTCCATGCTTCCAACTGTTCATTAGAATATATTCCTGGTATTCTTGCATAGCCTAATCCTTCCGGGCTGGGTGCAGTGCCTTCGGTTATGATCAGACCGGCACCTGAGCGTTGTTTATAGTATTTGGCCATTGATTCATTTGCCAGATTGCCGATTGCACGGCTTCTGGTCATTGGTGCCATAACGACATGGTTCTTTAATTGTATTGCCCCCAAATTATAAGGCTGAAATAATTTTTTCATATTGTGATTTTTATTTACAATACAAAGATGAGTGCTATGGACTTGCTCAAATAGCGCAAAAGGGCAGAAAAACAGTCCTAAACGACACGCCTGAAACGCCTTCTCATCGGCGAAGACTGCTAAACTACTATCGAACATTAAAGGAAAAAATAAAGCTTATTGTAAACCTGAGGTAAGTTTAAATACTGGGCAGCTTGTCCAGACCGTTAATCCTATAAATAATCGGTAGTGGTTCACATTTTGATAAATTAACGATTGAGACCAAAAAGAAATAACTTTATATATACTTCATGATCCTGGTTAATTATTTCATTTCCGTTTTAGGAAGATAGAAATACCCCAGCACCGACAAGCACAGAACTCCTAACAGCGCCCCTCCCAGTACATCTGTAAACCAGTGAGCGCCGACATAGATCCTGGAAAAAGGTATCAGCAAAATCATTGCTGAAGATAGACAGATAATACCAATCCTAAAATAACGGTTAAGAAACTTGAGGTTGCCCATTATGATAATCAGAAAACCGAAAAACACAGTATAAAATAAAGTGTGCCCACTGGGGAAACTTTGCTCTCTGGTGATTTCTATAATCCTAACAAGGTCTTTCGCTGGCCTGGGCCGGTTGATCAACAGTTTGATCAGGGAGCTGACTAAACCTGATAAGGCAGTAAGTAAAATGAAAAATGCTTCTTTCCTGAGCCTGACTATAAAAAATAATAAGGCAGTTACCCCAACAGTAATCGCAGAGTACGGCATGGTACCAAAAAGGCTGATAATAGCCATAAAATGGTCCAGTGTTACATTATGGTGTTCCTGGATTTCCCGTGAAATATCAAGATCAATAAATGATAAAGGAAAGTAGTAGATGCAGCAGCTTAATCCAAGAAACGCAGTGGCAATGACAAGAAGGGTATTGATTAGTAACCTGTTTTTATTTGTGCTTAAAACTTTCATTAGTATTTTAGTTATCCCTCTGGCCGTAAGACTTTGTCATAAGTCCCACGACCAGACGGGAATCCAAAATAGGAATTAGTCTGCAAAAGTAAGCACGAAGCCATTACAATCTTGAATCATAAATTCTGTTGCTCCATAAAATGTATTGTGAGGTTCTTTTAAAACATTTACCTGATCTTTCACCGATTCGAATAGAGCGTTAACGTCCTTAACTTTAATGTATAGTAGTAAAGCCCCACCAGTTTGTCTGCTTATCTCGGGCAATTGGCCATCAATATTCTTTATAGACTCAAACATTATCGTTACGTTTCCATTCTGCATCATCGCCCAAACAGGTTCTTCGGCGCCTTCGGGCACGGTCATAATTGAGTTGAACCCTAATTTGCGATAAAAATCCATTGTGTCCTTTACGTCATTTACATACATGTTGGGTGATAGCGATTCCATATTGTTGTCTTTAATTTTTTATAAATCTACGTTCGAATTAACGGAAAGTCTTGGAAAAATCCGCCAACTTATAACTGAGAGGGTGTAAAGCCTGTATATGCTTTTATTTCATTACACAAATGAGCCTGATCATAGTATCCCGTTGTATATGCAATATCCGACAGACTCTTTTCAGCAGTTTTATTTTGTATCACCTCTAAAGCGTGCTTAAACCGAATCAAACGACTCATGGCCTTAACGCTAACCCCTACCTCTTTGTTAAACAGTCGTTCCAGCTTCCGTTCACTCATCGCATGTTTTTTAATCAATTCAGCGACCTTAACTTGTCCGCTACTTCTATGGATTTCAGCTAACACTGCCGCTATTGACATGGGTTGCGAAGGGAGTTTTTTCAGAAAATAGAGATTCAGCTCATTTAGTAAATCAGTGCTCTGATAGACGATCTCTCTTAATACATTGTCTTTGTACGAAACCGCTGTGTCTGTAATTTCTTGAAGGTCTAAAGGATAAAAAGCTGTGATAGCTCCGGGCTTAAAGCGAATCCCTAAAATAGAGTTTGAGGAGGACTCCATAGTCTCAGTGAAAATAGTCATTGTTCCTACCAGGTAGCTTTCCTCAGATAACATCGCTTGTCGCTTGTCTGGCCTGTAAATGGTGTTTCCTTTATTAAAAATTATATCGGTACAGGCGTCAGGCAGGATGCGGTGCAGCTTTGGTCGTCCTATATTCCCGGTGTTAATCGTCCAATAAGCATCAATATAATTTGATAATGCCGGATGCGGGGAATATTCACGATAACTCATAATGGAAAATTAATAACTAAAAAATTAAACAACAACATTACTCGTAAATATTTTGAAATTACTGAAATAAAGGACAATTAATTTCAATATCAAGAGTCAGGGGCTGGAAGCGATCTTTACATTTTCCTTATCTTGCAAACCAATCTTGACCCCATGAAGAAATTTCCCGTTATCAGTTCAATTCTTTCAGCCGAACATATTGGGTTATTAGTGGCAAAGAAATACGGTCTAACTGGAAATATGTCTTGTAGGATACTAAAAACAGGAATTAATCATAGTTACCTCGTTGATCATCAAAAAAGTAAATTCATTTTCAGGCTTTACTGCTTAAACTGGCGGAGCGATTTAGAGATAAACGAAGAAATCCGATTGCTTAACCTACTTAAAGAAATAGACGTTTCAGTTTCTTTTCCTATCAAAGACATTGATGAAAAGTACATCCAGTACTTAGAAGCGCCAGAAGGAATTCGACCTGGCGTACTGTTCTCATACGCTGAGGGAGACAAACAGCTTAACTTTTCAGCTGACCTACATTATAAAGTGGGCGAGATAATGGCAAAAATCCACAAGGCGACGCGCAGCTTAAAATTAGAAAGGGTTACTTACACTCCTAAAGTCATTTTAGAAGATTCACTGTTAAAAATAAGGAAGTTTCTCCCCGACGACTCAGGCGAGATGTCCTGGATGGTATCCGCGCAACAGTATTTATTGAAACATATCCATAAGGCAGACATAGCATATTTGAGGTCAGGATCGGTTCACCTGGATATCTGGTTTGACAATATGAACTTTACCAAAGATGGCCAGATAACAATTTTTGATTTTGACTTTTGTGGAAATGGCTGGCTTTGTTACGATATTGCGTACTATATTTTGCAACTTCATAGCACGGAGAAGGACGTCAGCCAGCGGGAATTAAAAGCAGAAAACTTCTTGAGAGGCTACGAGTCAATTACCAAAATTACTGAGGAGGAGAGGCAGATATTGCCAGCGCTCGGGGTTAGCCTTTATTTTTTTTATTTGGGTGTACAATGTGAACGATATGACAATTGGTCTAACGTATTTTTGAACGAAACCTATTTGAAAAGATTCATCAACCTCTTGGTAAGGAAGTATTTCGAGGAGAATATTTCTACAGATGTATTGAATTGATGAGTAGAAGTCAGCTTTAAGACTCTGCTGACCGATGGTTACTGTTCTTGTTTGTTAATGGTGATGATAGATAACTATTCAGGCTGTTTCCTTTCTAATACGGGACGTTCAGGTCGTCCTGTAGCTGGCGCAAGGATAACTTGTATTTTATATAGTAGACTTGGCATATACTTCGCACCTATTCTGCTCCAGAGCGTCGCTAACTGGTCATCTGTCTGGTGAAGCATCTTAACATTTAACTCTAGCATTCTACTATCACGTTTGGCGACTTCTTGGCTATCATGCCCTGCAGAACTGGAAAAATATTCCGCTATTGCAAAAATGGACTTGAGTCCGATAGCATAATTTACAGCCTCAAAATGCGCAGCTGCAATGAAACTATATTCCAAAAAAGGTAGAGGATTCGTATTTGGGTTCCGCGTGGGATGATAAACATTTTTCTGGCTTTCGTCCACTGAAATGTTGGTCAACATCACGACCACTTTGTTTGCCGTACCTTGCGGCACGGAACCATCTGACAGAATAATAGGAGACAAAACAACTATGTCTTCGTTTAAATTAAACTGCTGTTTCAGATAGGTATTTACTTGTTCAACCAAGCCAGAAAGAATTACATCGATCATTCTTAAATGTATTTTTTTTACTGTAAAAACAGTTGTCGGTTTGCTTATCATCTGAATTTAGTGATTTTAATTGCTTTTGCAAAATTTCAACGTTAATGTAATTAGCTATAGGTCAACTCATGCCGCTGTAAAACTGCCTAATTTATTATGCTCAAGTGTCAGATCATGTTTTGACACATTTTAAACCTCCACAATCCTTATCTTCGGATATGGTTTTTGAATTTGGGCTGCGAAGTTCGCTGCTGCTGATTTTTTTTACGCACCTCTGCGTGTATACCTTTCTGTTTTGGAAACGGGGAATAAGGCAGGAACGCCTGTCGGACAAGATCCTGGGGACTTTCTTCCTGCTATCAGCCATGTTCATCTTTCCCTGGATGTCTGGCTTCGCTGGTTGGTATGACACCCAGCCCTACCGCGAATTCCTTTTTTATACCCCTTTTATCCAAGCCCTCCTCTTCGGCCCCTTGCTCTATCTTTATTTAAAAAGCCTGACCAATGCCCAATATCAGTTGGCCCGACGGGACTGGCTGCATTTTCTGCCCGGCGCAGTGTACCTGCTCTGGTGCCTCATCGTGATAGTTACCGATAAGCTTATCCTTAGACATTATTTCCTGATGAACGGGCAAACCGATCCAGACTTTGATGCCTGGTATGGCTGGGCCTGGGGTTTTAGTATCCTGATTTACCTGATACTTTCCATCCGCTACTACCGGCAGTACATTGTGTTTTCAGGTTTTGAACTTTCCTTCAGCGACGCAGCCAGCTTTAAATGGCTGCGCAATTTCCTCTATAGTTTTGCTCTGCTGACGGTCTTATTGCTTTCAGAGCATATCCTATCGCTGTTCATCGATCTCATGTACGTCCGCTCATGGTATTACTTCTTTGCCTTCGCGCTCATCGCCTATTACATGGCAATTAGCGCATATAGTGCAAGGCCCCTCATCAAGCTCAATTTCCAACCACACCTGCTCAGCTCCTACGCACAGCCGCTTCAGCTCAGTACCGAAACGATCGATGTGCCGCATGAGGACCAGTCATGGATGCAAGACTGGAAGCTCAAGGTGGATGAGCTGATGGAAGCTCAGAAGATCTATCTGGAACCAGAGCTCACCCTGACAGAACTGGCCAAAAAGATCGGCACCAACGCTTCGCTGCTCAGCAAAGTGATCAATGGCGTTTATGGAAAGAGTTTTAACGATTATGTGAATGAGTTCCGCGTTCAGGAGGCCATCCGTCTGTTAGAGACACCAGCCTACCGCAATTTCAGTCTGCTAGCCATTGCATATGATGCAGGCTTTAATTCCAAATCCACCTTTAACCGGGCATTTAAAAAGGTGACCGGAAAAAATCCGAAGGATTATATTCCGAATTAGTGGGGTCAGATCATGTTCTGGAGCGAGCACCACTTGCTAAACCTCCACTTTTGGTCTATGAAACTATTAGTATCCATTGCTTTTTGCATCAGCGTCCTCAGCGCAACAGCCCAACTGAAAGAGGTCCGCATACATGGCAAGCAGCCCATCATCAGTCAGCAGACCGAACGAACCGTGATCAGCGTAAACGATGCAATTAAAAAACTGGCGAACAATGGTCTGGAAATCGTAGCACTTGCCCCGGGGGTCACTATCAGCGATAACGAAGATGCCATACTGATGAGCGGCAAATCCGAAGTCCAGATCATGATCAATGGGAAGGTAGTCAAAATGACCTCGCGCGACCTCGCGAAAATGCTCAAAGGGATGCCGGTAGACAATATCAAACAGATAGAGTTCCTCAGCAATCCGCCCGTTAAATACGAAGTGAATGGGAACACTGGCATTATCAACATCAGAACCAACGGAGCGACTAAGGGCGTTACCGGAAACCTCGACATCAGTACCTCGCAGGGTGAAAACAACTGGATGGATCTTTCAGGACTCTTAAACTATGGAACAGGAAAACTTGCCATCAGCACTTATGCAGCCTGGCACAAAGGCGGCTATCTGACAGAAAACATCAACGAGCGGCAATTGAATCCCGGGCTATTGACCCAGAACACCAGTAATGTGGACAAATGGAGCGATCCTGTTTTTCGCATAGCGATGGATTACAGCCTTAACCCGAACAGCACTTTTGGCGCCATCCTCGAACGGGAGGCAAGCACAAATACGGGCAGCTATGACACCTATTCCCAGCGGGCGGCAAATAGTTATCTAACAAGCAGTAGTAACCCGAACGTGCGCCACTGGAATAACTACAATCTAAACTATCGTTATAGCGACACCCTGGGAACTGAACTGACTGTAGATCTGGACCGTGCGGATTTTACGAAATACAGTAAAATCAGTTTGCTGACATCTGGCCAGGCGCCTATCAATTATCACAACCAGACCAGCATCAGCATTAGTACGCTCAAAGCGGATTATACCCATATCTGGAGAAGCAAACTCAAGATGGAGGCCGGCCTTAAGATTGCCAGCGTACAAAACGACAACAGCCAGGATGTAAACCGGTTTCATTATTCAGAGCAGATCCGCGCCATTTATTCTGGAATATCAAGATCCTGCGCCCGTTGGGGCTGGCAAATAGGCCTAAGGATAGAACAAACTGATACCCAAGGAGAAACCGCAGAAGTCATCAAACCCGACACCGCTTACTTCAACCTCTTACCCTCGGCCTATCTAACCTGGAAGCCAGGTGACAAACACCATTTCCGTCTTTCACTGAGCCGCCGCATCAAGCGCCCAAACTATAGCGACCTTGAGCCATTTGTATATGTACAGGATCCGCTTAACCAGCAAACAGGAAACCCATTACTCAAGCCGCAGCGCAACGACCAGGCAGAACTAACTTATACTTTCAATAATCGCATTACCCTGGTTGGCACATACAGTCGGGCGCTCGATTATTTTTCTACGGTTTATCGCCAGTCCGGTAATTTGCTGATCCAGATGCCCGACAATACCGGCGAGATGCAAACCCTCAATTTTGACATCAACTATCCCATTAGGGTTAACAAATGGTGGAATATGCTAAATAAGCTGAATACCGGGAACGATCATTTCAACGGGTATCTTTTTCAGGGACAACTGGACCAGAACAGGTGGCGATACCAGGTTTCCACCAGCCAACGCTTTACGCTCGCGGTCAAATACCAGCTGCAGCTCAGCGCCCGCTACACCTCCGCCTCGCAGAACCTGATTTACTATCAGCTGGGCAGCGCAAATGTCAGCGCCAGTATCGGCCGCAAGTTGTTCAGGGAACAGGCTTCCCTGCGCCTGGGGATATCCGATATCTTTAAGAGCCAGCGCAGCTACACCCGTGTGGATTTCGGTACTCTGACCTACACCGACTGGGGAACTTTTGAAAGCCGCCGGGTCTCGCTGAACTTTAGCTGGCGCTTCGGCAATAACAAAATACGCCAGACCAGAGAACGCGACCGTGGCGATGCTGAGGAAAAAGGACGCAGCAGTGGCTAAAGAGGACAAGATTTTAGGCTTGGACGCGAAGCGAATTTCACTTTACCACTGTTTTTTGATAAAAAACCATGATATCTTCGTCGACATATTGCAGGTAATTTGAATAAAAAAATGAGATTATAACCCTCGATGATTTTGAACTTGGGTGGAGATGGAAAAGTCTCCATAATCACAATATATTAGAGGAAGAAAAACAACAGCTTAAGCCTTTAAGTATAAGAGAATCTAAGAAGATAAATAAAATTATAGATTGGTTTGAATCCGAGAGTAATTTAGGTCAAAGGTTTCAACCTAATGACTGGATTCGCGCAAATTCCGATACACAAAAATCTATTGACGAATTACAGCGAACATTTGAACAATATGCAATATTACGGCTTCTTAAATAAGAATGACCGATGCAACTTGCCCCAATCCTGCAGCATCTCCATTATGGAAGATACTGTTTCAGTGTGCTCAGTCCATTTGTACTTAATATAAACTGGGTATTCATTGGATACATCCCTTTTTAATAGGCCATTCTCCTCTAATACCTTGAGTTCCCGGGACAATACCCTGGAAGAAATAGGCGTAAGTGCCTGTTGGATAGTAGTAAAATTTTCATGACCATACCTGACGGCAATGAGAATTTGTATTCTCCATTTCGGGCCCAGCACTTCTATCGAATCCCTTAGTGGAAAGTACTGGTTGATGCATTGTCTATGGTCTAAATCACAATCTGGTGTTTTCATACGTCCACTATCCTAAAGGTTACTACAGCTAATTCAAGGTCTAAGATACGCTACTTTTGAGGCTTAAACAATTTAATAATTATGAAAAGTATTGGTATCATAGGGGCCGGCCAGATCGGTTCAACATTGGCGAAAAAATTAAGTGCTCTTGGGCACAGCGTTAAGATTGCCAACTCGAGGGGAGCAGATTCGCTAAAGACATTGGCCCAGGAAACAAATACAGAAGCAGTAGAGCTTAGAGCAGCAGTTGTAAATGTCGACCTGGTAATAATCTCTATTCCCCAAAAGAGCATAGAAAGTTTACCACCTGACCTCTTTGTTGGATGTAAAGAAAGTCTTATAGTAGTGGATACTGGCAATTATTATCCTTTGAGGGATGGAAGAATTGATGAACTTGAAGATGGAAAATTAGAAAGCCAATGGGTAGCAACACAGATACAAAGACCTGTTTTTAAAGCTTTTAATAGTATTCAAGCAGCGTCTTTAGCAGATAATGGGAAACTTCCTGGCCAGTCTGACAGAATTGCACTTCCGATTGCAGGGGATGACCATAACCAAAAGATGGACCTGATCCAGCTAATTGATGAACTGGGCTTTGATGGTGTGGATGGCGGCACCCTTTCCGAATCATGGCGTCAGCAGCCTGGAAGCCCGGTTTATTGCACAGACCATAACAAAAAAGATCTTGTGAGGCTACTTCAGGCAGCTGACCGATCGTCTTTGGCAGCACTTCGTGACAAGGGGTTACAGCTCGTTATGCAAGCAAATGAGCCCATGAAAGAGGCCCGCGAAATATTAAGAAGGCTTTACGAACATATATAATAGTAGCCTCATTAGCATTTAACATTAGTATGATGTTAACCTGGGTGAATATTATTGAAAGAAGTGACGAGTATGTTTGTGATGAAATGATTTATAAATTATAAAGATGAAAACATTAGTATTAACAGTAATCGCAGGAATGTTTGGAATGAACATATCAGCACAGAATCTTAACAAATCAACTATAGTTCTGGTACATGGTGCCTGGTCAGATTCATCTGCTTGGCAGAAAGTAACGCCCGAACTAAAATCAAAAGGTTTCAATGTGGTGGCGGTGAGCTTGCCAGGTCATGGCAAGGATAAAACTGCATTTCCCTCTATTACACTAAAATCGTATGTAGATGCTGTAAAAGGAGCAATTGGGGATCAGAAAAACATCATTCTGGTAGGACATAGCATGGCTGGTGTGGTTATTAGCCAGGTGGCAGAGGATATGCCGGGAAGTATCAAAAAGCTGATCTATTTAAGCGCCTATCTTCCTGTCAGTGGCCAGAGCCTACTTGATATCGCCACAAAAGATGAAGGAAGCCATGTAGGAAAATATCTGCAAATTGATAAAGAAAAGGCTTCTGCAGGGATAGCAAGAGAGGGTGTGGTAGACGTTTTTGTTGCTGATGCGCCTAAAGTTGTCCAGAATAAATTTTCTGCTGGTGTACAGGCAGATCCACTCTTTCCTTTTGCAACTCCTGTTACGCTGAGCGATGCTCATTTTGGGGCGGTTGAAAAAGTATACATTTACACTATCAATGATCATGCGATAAGCTATGTAACCCAGCAGTCCATGGTAAACAAGGTTTCCGGCATCAGGACTTATTCGCTAAAAAGCAGCCACACTCCCTTTATCTCCATGCCGAAAGAAGTAGCCGCTATTTTAATTAAGGAAGGCCAATAAAATTGACTTTGATGAGCAAAAGTAAAACGCGTTGATTCTTCCCAGCGAGAATAGCCTGTACACATCATAGGTCCGCTGAATGGAGTTGAGCGTTTACCACAAAAAAAAATCAAATTATATAGTATCAATATTCCAATTATGAATAGTTCTTCTTTAAACGAGGTTATAACTAAGTGGAGCCTCGACCCCATCCATAGCGAGTTATCTTTCAAAACAAAACATTTGATGATAAGCATAATAACAGGTTATATACAGTCTTTTGACCTTGAAGTGCAGACTACAGGCAATGATTTTGGTGAGGTCACCGACCTTAAATTAATAGCGGATATGACATCGCTCACCACAAATCACGAGCCCAGGGACGAGCACTTAAAATCGCAGGATTTCTTTGATGTTATTAATTATCCCCACCTAAAATTCGAAAGTATCCTTTTTGATAAACAAGGCATGAACCCACCGTCGCTATTATCTGTCTACCGTAGAGATTTTAAACTTCAAGGCATGCTTAGCATTAAAGGGGTATCTAATTTGATCACCATGAACGGTGAATTCGGAGGAACTTCAACAGATCTTACCGGACAAAAACGAGCAGGTTTTTCTATAAGAGGCAAAATAAGCAGAAAGGAGTTTGGTCTAACGTGGGCTGGGATCCTGGATTCAGGGAAATTCATCATAGCCGACGAGGTGGAAATTGTTGGGAATGTCCAGCTAATCAAGCAAATTCAGTTTAATCCATATACTACTTTTTAAGTATTATTTTATTTCAAAAGCAACGAAAACAAACGTTTCGCCAGTGGAGTTCCAGCATTCCTTCAATTAAGTACCGTAACGAGGTAGATAGATTTATATATACTGTGCCAAGATAGGCTCGAACTATCAACCAAAAGATTCTGAGTCCTCTGGTTTGTCCGTCCTATCTTGGACTTGTTTTACGACAGTTCAATAACCATGATCTTTTCGGTTCGATTCAGCACATCCATCTGCATCGGCGCAGCTTTGTCAGTGAAGCCAAGTTTATAATACAGTTGATGAGCTTGCGGCATTGACATGGTAGTTTGCAGCCATAATTCTTTGGCACCATTATCTTTACATCTATGAATGCAACCTTCGATCAATTTGGTAGCTACACCCAGGCCCCGCGCTTTTGGATCAACAAATAATTTAGCAAACTCGAAACTATTTTCATCAAGCCTTTTTAAAGCAACGGTACCTAAACATTGCTCATCCTGCATAGCAAAAAAAATGAAACCGCCTTTTAAAAGGTAAGCCTGGTCTGGATGATGCACTGTAAATTCGTCTTCTGTTTCAAGTGTTCCCTTGAGAACGCCAGAAAGCCAGGGCTTAACAAGCTCAGTAAAGTGTTCCTTGAATGATGGCCTGTAATCTAAAATTTTAACTGTGCTCATAATTTGTGTATTAATTATCTATGTATATTACATAGTGGGTTTATAATATTAATGAGAATACCGGGCTGCTAAAGACAACCCAAATATGAATTATTTAATTCTGATTAATATCAATTACGATCTTTCCTTTTGCAGTGCGGTTTTCCTGTGCCTTGTAAGCGTCGGCGATCGTTTCTAATGAATAATGTAGCGGGTCTAAAAATGGCATTACTTTCCCGCCTTCGATCAGTTTAGTTGCCTCACCTAAGATTTCGCCATGATGAAAGCGCGCCTTGCCAGAAATAAGAGGATATAAAGCAAACACGCCTGAATAAGTTGCACCATGAAATGACAGTGGAGCAAGACTGTGCGTCCCCCATCCAAGGATACTCAGAACATGTCCAAAATACTGTTTGGCCGCTTGGAAAGACATGTCCAAAACCTCGCCCCCAACTGTATCAAAGATGATGTCAAATCCTTCACCGGCCGTATATTTGTTAAGGTATTCCTCCATACTTGTGTTTTTGTAATCAATAGGTGTAGCACCATAACCTTCTATAAGATCATTTTTATGCTTTTCGACAGTTGTAAAGACCGTGGCGCCTTTTGCTATAGCAATTTGTATAGCAATCTGCCCTACTCCCCCAGCACCGCCATGAATCAGTACAGTTTTGCCTTCCCGAACATCTGCACGGTCCACTAAACCTTCCCACGCGGTAATGAATACCAATGGTACTGCCGCAGCTTCGCGCATACTTAGGTTTTTAGGTTTGATCGCCAGCAGGTCAACATCAATTGCAGCATATTCTGCTAAGCTACCCTGAATGCCACCTATTCCGCCTGTCATACCATAAACTTCGTCACCAACTTTGAATTTTGTTACATCATCGCCAACCATTTCTATCACCCCGGCCAAATCAATACCTAAAACCGCTGGCAGAACTGTCTTCGCATGGCTCGCCTGCCCCATTTTAATCTTCAGATCTATTGGATTCACACCGCTTGCTTTGATTTTCACTAAAACCTGGCCTTTGGCGGCTACTGGTTTTTCTATATCTTTTAATTTGAAGGACTCATTATAGTTCTTCAGGATCAATGCTTTCATTTTATTATTTTTAAGTTATAAATTTTCAGTTGCTTTTATAATATCAAATTTCCTAAAACTAAATCAAGAGTTGATTGAACTTTTACATCAAATAGGTGTACATTTAAATCATGCAACAAGATCACTTGCGTCAGCCATTTGAACTGGTTTTAAAGGAATTTCTAGATGAATGCCCTCGGGGATTGCATAAGCACACTTTTTTTGAACTAATTTACATCGTTGGTGGCACTGGGAGGCAATATATCAATGACATCGGTTTTACGTATAAACCTGGGAATGTATTTTTAGTTGCACCTAATGACACACACATATTTAAGATCGAACAACCGACTCAATTCTTTTTTATTCGCTTTAATAACGTATTTGTAAGATCGTCTAAAAAGGCAAACGACCTTGTCCAGCGCCTGGAGTTGATTTTACAAAATGCCCGGCATGAGTCCGGATGTATACTAAAGAATGACACTGATATAAATTCAGTTGTTAATCTCATGGATATACTGATCAGTGAACACCTCCACCATGATGTTTATCATCAGGAATTGATAGGTCAACTGGTAAACACGCTGCTAATTATTATTGCAAGAAACATTACCAGGTTTTTTCCCGAACAAATCGATGAGACAAGTGAGAAAAAAGCGATTGATATTTTACAGTACATACAAGCAAATATCTATTTTCCTCAAAAACTGAGGGCTAAACAGATTAGTAAAAAGTTCGGTATCGCTGAAACCTACATTGGCAGTTATTTTAAAAAGCATGCTAATGAATCATTACAGCAGTACATATTAAATTACAAGCTTAAGCTCATTGAAAACCGTTTACTCCACAGTAATATGCGGATCACCGAGATAGCGGACGAATTTGGATTTGCGGATAAAAGTCATCTGAACCGAATTTTTAAAAAGTACCGCGGAACAAGTCCCACGGACTTCAAAAAGAAAGCAGCATTAGGAATACAGACTGAAGCACTTTAGAATAAATACACAATCCTTTGTTATTTCATTAATTCCGGCTTGATCTCTATAGCTATTGGAGCTACCTCGACTAGTTCAAGCGATTTGACCATTTTGAGTGTACCGTTCTTATATTTAAGAAAGTGTGGGGTCTTTAGATGCAGCTGATAGGCTTGTTCGCTGGCATATACTTCAAAAACTGTAACCTTAGTAGGATGCGCTTTATCGTAGACCGCCTGTAAAGCAAGTACGCCTGGTTCTACTTGAACTGCTACTTGAGCATGCTCAGCAAGTGCTGCCCTGTATTCACCAACATAGGCTGAATCAATCTCGATATTTGCTATCCTTACTTTTCTGTTATTCTGCTGAGCGATAGCCTGCGTCTGATTAAATGCGGATACAAAAATGGTTGATGCAATCATTACTAAGTTTAAAGTTTTTATTTTCATCCTGCTTTGCTTTGGTTAATGGTTATCGAATACTGTGCCGCTATACCTAGATCATGCTTTTCTTCCTGGTAATCGTTTGCAAAAGTTTATTAACTGCGCCCAGCCATAGCCAGCATTTGAGCAGTGCGACCGGTAACGGAGCTTGCATAGCAACAGTAATACAGCCACAAAATGCTTAGAAAGTACTTAAGCCTTATGATGCCAAGGGTAGTTAATAAAAATTGCATATTAACGTAATTTACGAAAATGAAAATACAAACTTTTAGAATCGCAAGTGCCACTTTAATCTTTTTTCTTTTGCTGGGGCTGCCTAAGCTTGTAGAAGCGCAAATGTCAAACGCAATATTAAGGGCCGTAAACAGAGTAGTTAGCCTGGACAAAAAATCGAAGCTAGTCCGTCTGAATGAAGTTGATAGTGTTGGCATTGCCTGGATCATGGATGAGCAATTCAAAGAGGGCGAAATTGAGTTTGATGTAAAAGGAATGGATAAGTTTCAGGGCAGTTTTTTGGGCCTGGCGTTTCATGGTGCAGACGATAAAACCTATGATGCTGTTTATTTCAGACCTTTCAATTTCAGGGCAGCCGATACGTTGAGAAAATCGCATGCTGTGCAGTATATTTCCAATCCGAAATATGACTGGCCGGTTCTGCGTGAGCGCTTTCCAGGAAGGTATGAAAAGGCAATGTTACCCGATATTGACCCTAACGGATGGTTTCACGTTAAATTGGTGATATTTAGGGAATCAGTAAGTGTATATATTAATAGAAGTAAAGTTCCGGTCCTTGAGACCAAACTATTGAGCCAAACTGAGGGAAAAATGATTGGGTATTGGGTCGGGAACGGTTCCGGCGGAGAATGGAAAAATTTGATCATCAGGAAACTACATTAATGCTTTGGTTTTCTTTTCTGTCCACATAAAAGTATCCGATGGAATTGCGATCTTAGTTACCAACTTAAAACTTAACCCCCTATGGAAAAAAAAGAATATACTCTTAATGAACTAATTCTTGAATCTGCAGAAAACCCTGCTGAAAATGACTTTTTTGAGTTGGAAAAACCTGCCATGCTGGAAATTAACCTCAAGAATCAAAAAGTTCTATCGAAAGCTGGCTCCATGGTGGCATACATCGGCAATATCGATTTTAAAAGAGAGAGTATGCTTAGCAAAGGACTTGGGGGACTGCTAAAAAAGGCGCTTTCTGGAGAAGGCGCATCTTTCATGTATGCTTCGGGAACTGGTAAACTTTATTTGGCCGATGGGGGGAAAAAAGTAAAAATTATAAAACTTCAGAACGAAGCCATCTTTGTAAATGGAAATGACGTTCTGGCGTTGGAAGAAACTATTACCAACGAAATTAAAATGCTTAAAAGCGTTGCTGGAATGGTGTCTGGAGGACTATTTCAAGTTAGGCTTTCTGGCTCAGGATATATTGCAATCACGACTCACGGGGAGCCCATACTTCTGAAGGTGACTCCCGGTCAACCCGTATTTACCGATCCTAATGCTACTGTTGCCTGGTCAGAAAACTTAACTCCGTCTATTAAGACAAATATTACTTTCGGGTCCTTTATCGGACGTGGTAGCGGCGAATCTTTTCAAATGGAATTTATGGGACAGGGTTGGGTACTAGTTCAACCCTATGAAGAGGTGAAATACACTCAGAAATAACCTATCTGGGTTTTTTAATTCTGGTCCTTGAGACCAAACTCATAGGTCAAACGCAGGGAAAGATGATCGCGTAGTGGATAGGAACGGTTCCAGCGGTGAATGGAAAAATCTTAAAATCAAAACTTAAATGATGCCTCTGGGATCAGCCCCCCCTTCGTGATAATGCTAATGCGATGCTGCTGACATCAGCTAAGAACCTAAACGATCAGGGGCATCCGGTTTCCAGCAAATTTTAGGATCTCCGGCAAATATTTACATAAATTAGTAGTTAGATGTCCGATAGAAACGGAAAACTGTAGTTACTTATGAAAGATTTGATAGAACAATTTCAAGAGTTTTCGCTGCTCGACGATCCAGCGAAGCTTGATTTGATATCGGTTGCAAGATTACAGCATTTCAAAAAGGGCGAAATTATACTCCCTGACGGTAAAATTTGCAGACACCTATATTTTATGAACAAGGGTTTGGTTAAAATATCCTCTCTAAAAGGAGATAAAGAGTTTATCATCCGCTTTTTTTCAGAATCCCAAATCTGCTCCGTGTTCGATAGCTTCTTAACGAAAACACCATCTAAATTCACCATTATGGCACTGGAAGATTCGTTAGTTACAATGATCAGTTATAATGATATGGAAACCCTCAGCAGCAAGCACCCAACTATAGAATTTTTTTTCAGAAAACTAATTTCAGACACATCCATACGTAAGACAAAAAGAATTCATGAAATGCTCGGAGAAGATTCAACCTGGCGCTACCAGAATTTCATAGAAGAAAACAAACATATTGTCCATCGGATATCTCTCGGCGACGTAGCAAAATTTTTGGGAATCACCCAACAATCATTGAGCAGAATAAGGTCTCAAAAATAGTTATTTTTCTTTTTACCATACGTTAAAAATTATGCGAACATGTTGATGTAGCTTTGATTTGTTCAATAATTGAAAACGCTAAGCATGTCAGCTTAAACTGATCAATAATTGAAGTAAAATAAATCATATAGCAATGAAACAGTCAATTGATCAAGATCTTTCTTCCGCGTATTGGATGTTAGATATCCTATGGGTAATAAAAGCTCAGGCAGCAGATACAGACAATACTTTTAGCCTGATAGAGCAAACGATGCCCTACGGATCTGGTCCTCCTCCCCACTGTCATCAAGACATAGATGAAATGTTCTATATCTTAGAAGGCGAGCTAACTTTATGGCTGGATGGACAGATTCTTAAGCTGGTAAAAGGCTCTTTTGCAAGAGTTCCGAAAGGAATTACTCATTATTTTAAGATCACCAGTAAACAGGCATGCAAAGCTTTAAACATGTACACTCCTGGGGGGTTTGAGACAGGAATTATTCGTAACGCTACAAAGGCAGAAGCTTTGACCTTGCCGCCGAAAGGATTATCCTATCATGGGAGTATGGAAAAGAATGAGCTGCACCAAACTGTCGATATTGAGCCTGTTAATTTGTTAGAATACCATAAATAGAGTGGTAGACATTTCTTCTTAATAGCCACGGGGGAATTTAGTTCTTACCCGTTTGCCAAAAATGGCTATGACAATCACAGGTTTGGCTACGTTAGGGTGGTTCGGTAATCGGACATTTGTTATAAATGAAAATCAAGGAAATGAAAATTATTATAACAGGTTCTTTAGGACACATCAGCAAGCCACTTGCAAAGGAGTTAGTAGAAAAAGGTCATGCGGTAACTGTGATCAGCAGTAATCCGGACAAACAAAAAGATATCGAGGCCCTAGGCGCAACAGCAGCCATTGGTTCAGTTGAGGATATCAGTTTTTTGGCAAAAACATTTACCGGTGCCAACGCGGTTTACACCATGCTGCCGCCGTTTAAATTTAATGAAAATCCCAATCTCGATGCCAGGGAAGAAGCACGCAAGCTTACACGCAATTACGTTGCCGCAATTCGTCAATCGGGCGTTAAAAAGGTTGTTCACCTCAGCAGTATAGGGGCTCATACCGATAAGGGAAACGGATTGCTTGCGTTCCATTTTATGGCAGAACAGGTTTTGAAACAGCTACCTGCTGATGTTACGATTACGTTTATGCGGCCGGTGGGTTTCTACTACAACCTGTATCAGTTCATGGATATTATAAAAGGGGAAGGTTTTCTGAAAGGTTTTGTAGGTCTCTTCCTTGCGCTTCGTTACTATGGCTTAATAGGTTTGCTGCAAGGAAAAAAGGGGCTTATTGTATCCAATTACGGTGCTCAAGACAAAATGCCCTGGGTTTCACCAATTGATATTGCAGCTGCAATATCAGAAGAACTGACAACGACTTCTACTGAGCATAGGGCACGCTATGTAGCCAGCGAAGATCTAACCTGCGATCAAATTGCCAATATTCTTGGAACTGCAGTGGCCAAACCGTATCTGAAATGGGTAACCATAAGTGACAAGCAAATGCTGGATGCTTTACTAAAATATAAAATGCCTTTAAGCCTGGCAAATGATATTACGGAAATGAATGCCAGCCAGCGTACTGGTGGCATTTTGTTTGAAGATTATTATAAAAACATACCTACAATGGGCAAGGTAAAATTTAAAGATTTCGCTCTGGAATTTGCAGCCGTTTACAATTCAAAATAGATAGATTAGTAAAATATGGAACCCTATCAAATTAAAACCATCGGCCAATACCATCAGGTTTTGGGGATAGCCAAACCGGAACATCCACTGGTGAGTGTCATCAGCATGCAGCACTTCCAGCCACCGGCAGGGAACAGCCGGATCAGTGTTGTATTTGACTTTTATGTCATTTCGCTAAAAAGGAATATTGAGGGTAAGATCAAATACACTTATGGACAACAGGCCTACGATTTTGATGAGGGTGTCATGTTTTTCATTGCGCCCAAACAGGTGTTTTCATTTGATGCAGATCAGGATTTTAAAAGTTCAGGTTGGATGTTACTTGTCCACCCTGATTTTTTATGGGGCACAACCTTGGCAAAAACGATCAGGCAATATGAGTATTTTGGCTATTCGGCAAATGAGGCCCTTTTTCTCTCTGAGAAAGAAGAGACAATCATTGTTGGTATTGCTCAGCTCATCAAACAGGAATATCATGCCAACATCGATAAGTTCAGCCAGGGCTTGATCGTTGCACAAATTGAGCTGTTACTCCAGTATTGTGACCGGTTTTACAACCGCCAGTTTTTGACCAGGAAAATCAGGAGTCATCAGATTCTGAACCGCGTAGAAGAAATGCTTGAGGAATATTTTAACAGTGATAACCTGATCCAAAAAGGATTGCCAACCGTACAATATATTGCCGATAATTTAAATATCTCAGCCACTTATTTGAGCACATTGCTAAAAGCATTAACTGGCCAAAGTACGCAACAACACATTCACGAAAAACTGATTAAAAAAGCAAAGGAGAAACTATCCCTTACTGACCTGTCAATCAGCGAAATCGCCTATGCTTTAGGTTTTGAACACCCACCCTCCTTCAGTAAATTATTTAAGAGTAAAACCAATCTTTCGCCCCTTGAGTTTAGGGCTACATTTAATTAATAAAGATATCCATAAAATTATGATCAATTTTTTTGCTATTCTAAAATTCAGAAATGAGCCCTTGTTTTACTTTGGACTAATCTGCCTATTAAGCGCTGTTTTCATGTTGATAATTGCAAAATTCAGCTATGTTCAGATCAATGGTGTTAACACCTGGTATAAGCCTTTTAAATTTGCTTTGTCAATAGGTGCATTTTCCTTGACGATGGGCTGGTACACCGGGTATCTTGAACTACCTAACCTCGTTAGCACATATAGCTGGGCAACCATCATACTATTGGGGTTCGAGTTGTTTTATATAACTTTTCAGGCTTCTCGTGGTCAATTGTCACATTATAATGTCAGTTCGCCACTTTATACTTCGCTTACTGCCGCCATGGCATTTGCCGCCATTGCCGCCACTTTGTATACCGGCTATATCGGTATTTTATTTTGTACAGGAGAATTTCGCGAACTCCCTGGCTATTACCTCTGGGCTATTCGTATAAGCATATTTTCATTTGTGATATTTGCGTTTGAGGGCGCTATTATGGGTGCCAACGGTTCACATAGTGTTGGCGGTTCAGGTGACGGAAATGGTTTACCGTTGCTTAACTGGAGCCGCAAATATGGCGATCTGCGTATCGCGCATTTTGTGGGAATGCATGCTTTGCAGGTATTACCTCTAATGGCTTATTATTTGCTCAGGGATATTAAATTGGTTATAATTTTAGGACTAGTTTATGGGGCTTTGGCGCTTTTCTGCCTGTTACAAGCAATTAACAGCAAACCGTTATTCAGCTTTTCGTAATTTTATAATTTTCAGGGGCCAACGATGGACGTGAGATTTACCCACACTGTCGGTGTGTATCATTTTAATTGTCGGGCCAAGTTCAAACAAGTGATTTTTAATATATAAATGAGTGTAATAATTACATGATGATTTAAAAATGATTCAATAAATTTCAATTTGATGCTTTCACACAAATACAGAAGAGATATTTCCCGTATCATTCTTTTCGGTTCGTTATGGTTTATTTTGAGTCTGGTATATGCCGTGCTGGATAAGAGCATTCTTGGAAATCTGGACTATTTGACCTCAACTGGTGCCTTGTAGGATTTGCAAGAAAAGTTTTCACAATTCCTTTTGGAGGCCTGATCACAGGCTCATGACTGGTATTTTTCAGGTGCCGATATTGACCATTCTGGTGCGATCTATCAATATGTAGGCGATGAGATGATCATCTCCTTTAAACTAAAGAATGGATTAAAGAAAAATAATAGTATGGAGCTATTTGCCATTTCGATTTCAATGGAATAACATAAAACTTATTATTTACAATTAACACAAAGCAAAAAAGTTGTAAGGGTCAAACGTTCTCTGCGACTAAGTGATAAAACAGGCAGGATATCCTACCCAATTGTAAAAAATACAGTTTTATTTAATTATTTAAAAAATCAAAAATCATGAAAAATCCAACAGTTACATTAAGCAACACTAGCCAATCGTCGTTAAATGATGCTCAACAACAAAACACAGCGTTAGGTTTAGATGCTGCAAAGATTCAGAAACTGAACGCATTCGGAATGGGTGTATCCCGCTACGGGTTGGCAGCCCTTTTGCTAATTTTTGGTGCTTTTAAATTTACTAATTTCGAAGCCAAGGGTATCCAGCCCCTGATAGAGAATAGCCCATTAATGTCATGGATGTACCAAGTTGTTGATCTAAGAAGCACATCCGGAATCATCGGTTCGGTTGAAATCGGTTTGGCCATTATGATTTCCCTAAGGGCATGGTTCCCAAGGATATCTGCATTGGGAAGTATTGGAGGTATCTTGATGTTTTTAACCAGCCTTAGTTTTTTGATATCTACACCAGGTATGTGGAAAATAATGGAAGGATTACCTGTTCCTACTGACGGTGGCTTTGTAATGAAAGACCTGATCTTTCTTGGCGTTTCTATATGGACTGCCGCTGAAGCCCTTCAGCATACACACAGAGAAAGAAATGGCTTATAAATATAAGCCATCTTTATTCATAGCCACTTCTTTCTTTTGAACCACATAAATATCAAACCATTAATTATTGCAATGGTATATATATAACAAATGATTTCTATAGTCCATATTTTAAAATTAAATAAGACAGTGCACTCATTGATGCTCCTCCAAGCTTTACTTCTCTAATGTTCAATTTATCATAGGTGTCAGAAGCGCTATGGTGGATGTCGAAGAAACGCTGGTCGTCACATTCCAGGCTAATTAATGCTTTAGATAATCCTTTCATTGGTAGCAGATCAATGCCCCTCTGGTTTTGATAGATTTCACCCATCTTGTATGGGGCGAAGAGTTCCATCCACGTTTTAATTTGTTTTACTACCGTTAAACTGCCGTCAACCCTGAACCCCCGGGGGGTAAAACCACCAGCATCAGATTCAAGTGCCGCAATATGGGTTTCATTCTTTTCTCTTGCTTCCTTTGCATATTGGACTGCACCATGAGCACCGGATTCTTCATTCATATACAAAATTGCCCGAAATGATCGCTCCGGTCTTTGATCCAAATTTTTAAGAATCTGTAATACCTCCAGTGTTTGCACTACCCCAGTTCCATCATCAGCTGCTCCCTCTCCCAAATCCCATGAATCCAGGTGGGCGCCGGCGGTTACATACTCGTGCGGAAATCTTGCTCCTCTTATTTCACCAATAAGGTTATAGCTCTTTTCATCCGGGAGTGCCATACATTCCATCTTTAAAGAGTACATCAGATTAGGATTATTTGCTAGTGCAGCGCTTAGCAAGTTGGCACTTTTAATACCAATAGCAGCGGCTGGTATTTTCTTCGTATTGATATCATAACTCACTGCTCCGGTATGAGGAATATCGTCTGCCTTTAAGGTTAAAGACCGGATCAGCACGCCAATGGCCCCTCTTTTGCTCGCCTCTATAGCGCCAATAGAACGCTGATCAACTGCACCCAGATAGGCCTTGTAAGTTTCTACTTCTTTGGGATCCATTGCCCTATTAAAAAAAATAAATTTACCCCTTATTTCGTTGTCACTTATTAAATCCAATTCATCCCAGTTCTTAACCTCTAGTACATTCGCCTGCAGTAGTCCATTTGTTGCAATAGATCCACCCAGTGCGCATACCTTCATTTCTGTTTTTTTACGGCCCGTGTTAAAAAAAGATTTTTCGTTAGCCCCCCTTTCCCAATGTGGTACAACAACTTCCTGAAGGTACACGGTATCCGGAGCAATTTCCAGCATCCTTTTCCTGGCCCAATTAAGAGCTTTCTTCGCGTTGACTGAGCCAGATATACGAGGGCCGATTTTTTTTGTCAGAAACAAAAGATCATTATTCAAATTTTCTCCTGTTAATGCCCGCTCAAAAATTGTTTTTATCGTTATTGAATCCCTTTCGGTTGGCATTTGCTGCCCAAAGAGCATAAGGACTGAAAAACTGCAATACGCCCAGATAAAAAACACCTTACAGCACGAACCAATCTGCAGCCTATTGACCATTACCGCTGGTTGAATAATTCGCAGGGAACCATTTGTAACCGGCTCCATCCGCACGAATGTGACCGATACCGGGAAAGGAAAGATGGTCAGAAGCAACCCAGTATTTGTTTTTAGCTGCATCTGCAAAAGCTTTCTTCCGTTCATCGGCAGCCTCTTTCGGATTTATATCATAAATGATCGTAACATCAGGCTTGGCAAATTGAACAGGTGCAGAATGCATCAAATCTCCCCAAAACAAAATGCTTTCAGCTTTGCTCGAAACTTTATAGAGGCTATGCCCTGGTGTATGTCCGGGACTAGCTATAGGAAACACACCAGGGAACAATTCCTTTCCAAACGCAAATGTGCTAACTTTTCCTGCTTTAACATATGGACTCATTTTTAATATCGCCTGCTCAAAATATGCCTTCAGTTCCTTTGGTGCCTCTCTATAATTTTTTGGGGTTAACCAAAAATCATATTCTTTCTGGCTTACGTAAAGTGTTGCATTCGGAAAAACCATTTTGTCGCCGAACATCAATCCGCCAGTATGATCAGAATGGATATGGGTTATCAATACCGCGTCGACATCCTCTGGTTTGAATCCGGCTTTTGCAAAACTCTCTGGCAAATGCCCGAGGGTGGGACCATACAAATCTGATGTACCTGCATCCACCAGGATTAGTTTTCCGTCTAACTTAAAGAGATATGCATTTACGGAAAGTTCAACAGTAGACTCTTGAAAATTTAGATCGGATAAGGTATTGATCTCGCCGGGCGTAATATTGGTTAGGAGCTTAGTCATATCCTGGGTAACGTTACCATCAGACAGGGCAATTACATCAATGTCACCAATTGCCATATGATAATATCCCGGCTGAGCAAGCGGCTTACCTATCTTTTGGGCAGATGACTGCAGCGTTAAATGTATGAACATTGCACATAGGGCTACCCTATGGAATGCATTCCATTTTAAGATTTTAATATGATTTTTCATCTTTTTTATTAATATTTTCCTCCGTGTTCAGCAGTGGTTCAATTTAATTAAGGTAGATATTGCGAGAGAATCTTATTTTTAGCATTCGGGATGCTTTTACGCTGCCGGTGGCGATCAGGTTAACAAGTGTTCTTCCATGACAATTGAAAAATGGAATTTCTGCTATTTCAAGTTTTTTACAGAATCTGGTACCGCGCTCACGTATTTATAGTCTGCTACAAGTCCCGGACGGGTATTCTCATTTTCCGGGTTTCCATCCCCATACCTTTTCGCTACCTGTATAACTGGGTAGTATTGATAAAACACATCTCCGTCTATCGCAGTTTTATTATGACAGTTGGCACATTGATTCCCCAAAGGAATAGAGGCGTCATTAAGAACAAGCTTTTTAAAGTCTGCAAATCCAAAATAATTCCAACCATTGTGCATTTTCGGGAAGCGTTTGCTATCCTTAACCTGCGCCGCTACCTCAAAATGTGCACCCTGAAAAAAACCGTGCCCAACTGATGAAACAGTATCACCCTGCCGCAGCAGTTCTTTTACAATAATGGTTCCTTCTCTCCACTCTCCGTGTTTTTTCCAGTAGGCAAAGCTAACCGGGTCAATGTATACATTCTGAAAGTCCGGAAAAATGACATTAGGATCTTCCGACTTCGGCGTGCTGGAGGTACCCATAAAGATCCATGATCTATAGTCCTTTGGACGAAGAAGGTTATTGTTTTCGTCGAATACGGCATACTGTTTATCTTTTGAAGATATGGCTTCTGCAGTATCGCTTTTGTCGTTCATCTCTGTACAGGCCACCATACCAACTATAAGAAGTGCAATGACAAGTAGTGTTTTAAATACTTTCATGGTATATTAATTTAAGGGTAATTGGAAAAGAGTCTTTTTAAGCTTGTTCTTGCAGGCGGCGTATCGCTTGCAAAATGCTATTTAGCGGGCCGTGCCAGCGACTGGCCTTTCGCAACTATGTAAGTTACAACCACCTTAAGCGGTACGCTTCCGCTCGGCTTGGCGCGGTGAATCCGGCCCGCAGGAATTGCGAAGCTGTCGCCAGCTTTGATAGTGCGCGATGGCTGTCCTTCTACCTCCAGAATGGACTCACCCTCCAAAACGTATCCTATTTCGTTTTCTGCATGACTATGCCGTTCGGCGGGCGCGCTTGGCTGGATCACCGCCACGCCAATGCTTTCTTCCTTTGATGGATCGGAGGCAAGCGGCAGCTTCTCAAGCTCTTTCCAAACTATGCCCTTAATGTCGGTGCTGCTGGTCTGTGCAAGCGCAGCTTTGTTATTACCAGTGGTGTCACCTGGATCCATTGCTGTTGAAGGTGTGCCGGATGTTCCAGTTGAATCAACCACATTTGAAGTGCTATCTAAATTTTCGCTAGAACTTTCAGAATTATTACTGCATGACTGCATACCTAAGGAGGTAGAGATTGCCAATAGATAAATTAACTTTTTCATTTATAGTGGGGTTTAACAATAATTATAATCATATTTTTGCTTGCCTTAATCAAGCAATGCTCTTACGAACGGTTTACTTTTTATCCAGTTGTTTGTCAATACTTTTTTGAAGCTCTTCTTTAAAACCATCGTCTAGTTTGAGTTCATTGTGTTCAGGGGACATCAGGTTTTTGACATACTGATTAATCAGAGCACTTTGTTTCTGGTAGATGGTGCATACCTCGCATCCTTTCAAATGCAGTTGCAACTGCAACTTTTCGTCGATCGTGATCGTTCCTATCAGCTGTTTTTCAATCAGAAAAGTTGCTTTCTCACAGTCGTAGACGATCTTCTTTATTTCTTGCTTATTTAGCTTTTTCATAATTTCTAATTAAATCCAATTTTTTTGGAGGCAGGACCGCAGGTGAACCTTTGCCCGGTGAATAATGACCCAATAGTTTGAAGATGTCAGCCTTAGTTCTTTGCAGATTATCTCGCTTGATTCATCATCCATGTGTTTCATTGTAAAAACCGATGCCCATAACGGTGGAAGCTTTTTCATACACGACTGTAAAACGTCCTGGAACTCTTTATTCTGAAGCGTATCATGCTGTTCTATTGCAAATGATTCAGGATAATGTTGCTCATTCCAATGCCCGTTCTCAGGGTCGAAAAAGTCTTCTGTTTGTGAACCGGACATTTCAAGATGTGATTGATTGTTCAATCCTGATGACTTTTTCCGATAAACGTCGAAAATCTTATTCTTAAGAATGGCGGTCAACCAGGTTTTCTCTGAAGAGAGTTTATCAAATTTTTCAAGCCGTTCCAAGGCCCCCAGGAATGTTTCCTGTACAAGGTCTCTTGCCTGTTCTTTATCATTGATCCGCATGCAGGCATAAGTAAACAGGTAATCTGCATAAAGGCCCACCCAAAGATTTGGAGTCACTTCGTTTGATGCCAGAGTCTGAAAGTCATTTTTTGTCTTCATAGTTGCATACGTTTATGATAAGCGCCAGGTTTGAGTTGCACATCTGCCACGGTTGTTAGGTGATACCTTCAAATAATCATTCATTTTATTGTTTAGTCGGGAACATCTTCCTAACCTTACAACTTTTATGATTTTTTTTCCGTGGCAATAGAAGTAGGTATATCTAGATTTATTGCCTTGGCAATAGTGTACTGCAGATCATTATACCGTTGTACTTTCTGCGGCTGCGAAATAAGAGAAATGTGTGAATGGGAAATTAAGAGGCGGGGCAGATCGATAATTGGATTACAAATTAATTGAAGCTGGCTCTAAACGCCAATGGTGTTAGGCTGGTTTTCGCTTTGAACAACTTACTAAAGGATTGTGAATGCGCAAATCCCAACTCGTAAGCAATCTCGCTTACAGATCGATTGGTTGAGGAAAGTTGCTGCTTGGCTTTTTCAATAAGTTTTTCATGAATATGTTGCTGGGTGGTCAGGCTGGTTAGTGTTTTCAGCAGGCCACTTAAATAATCGGGCGATACATTCAGTTGTCCTGCAAGATAGGTGACGGTAGGCAATCCGTTACGCATTGCATTTGCATCATCGAAATAATCTACAATCTTTTCATTCAGGCGATCCAGTATTTCATGACTCGCTTTCCTCCTCGTCATGAACTGGCGCTGGTAAAAACGGTCCGAATAATTAAGCAGGGATTCGAGCTGCGTGATAATAATACCGTGACTAAAGTTATCCATGTTATTTTGATATTCTTGCCTAATGATACCAATAATTTGCATGAGGGTAGCTTCTTCTTTATCTGAGAGGAACAAAGCTTCATTTACCGCGTAGTCAAAAAATCCGTATTGACTGATCTTCTTTCCCAACGATGTATTCCATATAAATTCAGGATGGATAAGCAGCAACCAGCCCGATTGTTCCGCGCTCGCGTATTTCTGCGGATCAAAGATACTGATCTGACCCGGCGACATAAAGCTAAGTACGCCGTCATCAAAATCATAAGCTTGTTGACCGTATTTAATCTTCACAGGCGACTTAAATCCCTTTTTAAGAGAAATGTTATAGAACCCATTCATTACCGTTCCCGGCACTCCTTCCGGGATACGCTCAAAGGGTTTAATGTCAATTATGCTAATCAGCGGGTGCTCCGGTGCCGGGGCGCCAAGTAATTTGTGAAAATCACTGATCGTTTTGATATAGTACGGCTGGCTCTTTTCCATTATGCAAATTAACTATTTACTATTATAAACAATTAAAGCTTGCGCTACAGCCTGTTTGTAAGAAAGTGGCTTACGCGGCAACAGTTTCCTTATAGCGGACGGGTCACCGATAAGATCTGCTCCTAGTCCCTCCAGCGCACCTTTGATAGCACCTTTTGGTGATTTAACTATGCGCTCAATCAGTGGAGCAGCAAAGCGTAAAAGGCCTAGCGAGATATGTATTTTTTTGGGATGAGAATGACCAACTACATCAGCAGCTTCATCTATCAACTGATCGCCGGTTAATATATCATCACTTCCAACTTCATAACACTGTCCATATGCTTCTGGTTCATTCAACACACCTATTAAATTATAAACCAGGTCGTCAATTGCAATGCTTCGAAATTTGTTAAGGCCATCCCCTATTACAAATGAAGTGCTTTTTTTCGCATTTGCCAACACCATATTAAATCCCTGTCCACCAATACCAACGATCATGCCCGGTTGGATCACAGTCACATTTAAACCACTATTTATCAGGTATTGTTGTATTTTCCAACGGCCACTGGTCCAGGCATCCTTAGCCTCGGCAGTAACTCCCAAAGAGGTAACATAGACCAGACGATTAACTCCGTGCATTCTGCATCCTTCTACAATATTCTGAATGGCATTCATTTCAATATCCATAAATCCTTGTTCCGAAGTGTTTTTCTGCTGAGGTGCCAATGTATGAATGGAAACATAAACCGCATCCATAGATTCAAGCGCATGCTGTACAGATGTAGGATCTGTGAAATCACCCTTCATGATCTCGCAGCCACGTTTAGCTAATTCCGTCAATTTATCCGGTTTACGTGCTAGGCAGCGTACCGTATAACCTTCAGATACCAATTGGTTGGTTAAATAACCACCAATGAATCCAGATGCACCTATAACTAAAATCTTTTTCATATTTAATTTATTTTATAATGTAAAGGTCTAAACAAACCCGGAGTAGATTGTGACCAAATCTGGTTAAGTTGTAGCCAAAACTGGTTTTATGAATTCTCATTGATCTTTCAGGTTATCTAAATCAACTCATAGAAATTTGTGTTATCTTGAAAACGATTTAAAATTCTAATTCTATGCTATCGCCGAAAACCAGAAGAAATATTTCCCGTACCATACCTTTCGGGATGTTATGGCTTATTTTTAGTTTAGTATATTGCTTGCTGGAGAAAAGTCTGCTCGGAGATCTGGGCCATTACCCTTTAACTGGTGTTCCGTATGATTTTGCAACGAACATATTTACAATTCCCGCTGGTGCGCTGATGATGGGTTTATTGAGTGGTATTTTGGAGATCAGTTATTTTAGTAAAAGGTTCATCAAAAATAGCTTTACCGCAAAGGTTATTTTTAAATCAATTGTTTATCTAATCATCTTTATTATTTTCCTTGTCGTCCTTACGTTAGTCAATACGTTATTTGCGCATAAAGAGCAGTCCTTTGATAATTTGTCTTCACCAGCCTGGGCGTTTTTCCTCCACTATTCAATAATTGGCATTTTGGTTTACATTGCTGTAGTAGTTGTGATCACACAGTTTTATACTGAATTTAGGGAAAGTATTGGACTAGGCACATTGAACAACTTTTTTCTGGGAACTTATCACCATCCCGTAGTGGAAGAAAGGATATTTATGTTCGTGGATATGAAGTCTTCGACAACAATCGCTGAAAAATTGGGACATGTCAAATACTTCGAAATGTTAAAGGAATATTTCTCAGACCTATCAGGTGCTGTTATTGACCATGCTGGTGCAATCTATCAATACGCCGGTGATGAAATGATTATCTGCTGGAAACTCAGGGATGGATTAAAGAAAAATAACAGTATTGATTGTTTTTTCGCGATGAAACACTGTCTGGAAATGCATAAAGAGAAGTACATCACCCAATTTGGCTTACTACCAACTTTCAAAGCGGGGCTGCATTATGGTATGGTAACCGCCGGGGAGATAGGATCGCTAAAAAAGGAAATTATATTTACGGGCGACGTGCTCAATACTTCAGCAAGGATACAGGGCTTATGCAATCAATTCGGCGCTGAGTTGCTGGTGTCTGAGGACCTCGTTAAAGTACTTCAACTCCCTCCCATTTATGCCACAATATCCGTTGGAGAGGTCCCACTTAGAGGCCGAAGTAAGCCGATGGAGTTATTTGCCATTTCAACACGGTCGTAGCCTGATCGTAGCTTAGTCGTAGTTTGTTGTAGGTAACTCTTCGCAAATGGCACTATAGTAACACTATGACTCCACTGTTTTCAGCTAAATTCAGTGGAGTCATAGTGCTGCTTCTGTGGAGCTAGTGTGGAGTATCCTATACCAAGCTACGAACAAAGATGCTTCTAAAATCCTGACAAGATTATACTGCAGTTACGGCCACCTGGGATAGGAAGCTAAAAAAACCTTAGGCATTTACGGGAAATAATAGGAAAGTATAGGAAGAGTGAGGCAGCGAGTCTTGGTGAGAGGTGCAATTGTAACTCATTGACGTACATTTACCTAAATAAAAAAAACTCAAAATCTTATGTCAATGTTTAATAGAGCAGAAGGTCGACTTTTAAAAGATCGCACATTTAGCCGAGGATGTTTTTGTGCGGCAATAATAATCCCGCCATATATTAGAATAACGATCACCGGATTTCGAGAAAATCCGTTAAATTTGTTTAGCTTTCCTAAACACATTCACCTCCAAAAATTCAAGAGGGAGATGGATGCAATTTTAGCATTCCTCGTAACGGAATACGGGTAAATCAGCAAAAATATCAACCTAATTAGAGAGTGCGATGAGTGTGCCGGAGATTGTCCATATACTGCATAACAATGCGAATAACAGACAGTACAAAAAGATATCTATCTCCTTTCTCAATTTAATCCAGAATACGACAACAAACATCAGCGGGCAAGTCGCCATGAAAATCAAAATAATCGAAGCCAGCTTTTCAAAAATATCCTGTCTGAAATCCCTCAGCAATATAAGAATCCCAACATATGCAAGCCAGACCAAAAAGGGCGATATGAAACACAGGAGCCATTTCCAACGCCGTTTAAGTGTGAGGTTTTCTGGAAATGTGCTATGGTAATTTTTCACCAATAACAGTATGGTGCCTATTACGAATAAAATCAGCAGACCGATCTGGATGTAGATATTCCGTATGGTGTCCGCACGGGTATTGATACTGGTGTTCGAAACGAGGTTGTCATGATCAAACTGCTTAATGCTCGTCCCTTCGCCATCGACAAATGTTTGTATCATCACATTGGTATTGATGTTATCCCTCAAGGTCCAGGTGGAATCCTCTAGTCCCATCTTGTAAAATCCTTCTATAATAAGTTTGCCTTTTTTTGTTCTGCTGAACCTGCCGTCCAATCGACCGCCGTTAAACCTTAACGAGTCTATCCCCTGTGCCGTGGCGATGGTCAGAGATGTTATCTTTCCCGGAGGAATTAGGCTTACGCTGTCTTTGATCCAGTCCCGAATATTTTTATCCAGTTCTTTAATTGAACGGTTTTTATTGTAATCATCGTTCCTCACTGGCCTTGAAATATACAGTTGTTTAACCTGAACGACAAGCAACGAATCCTTTCTATAAAATTCAAATTCATCATATAATTTGGCATCGGGGGTTGCCGAAGCTTTCAATAACACATACTGGGGTTGATCAAAGGATTGAACATACCGCTGCTGACTGGTGGCACAAAACGAGAAAATAGCAACTGCTCCGATAAAGCAGGCGCTTAAGCGAGCTAATAAAGAGTTATTCAGGGTTATGTGTGGAATGCCATTGATATGGAACCAGGCAAGCAATAATACGGGTAAGGCAATCAGATCGGTAGGATCAACAGTCCGATGAATGTTAAAGATGGGATTCAGCAGTTCAATAATACCAGAAGCATATTCGCTTTTCCAAAATACAAATAAGATCCCGCTTAACACAAATACCGATAATTTACGTTTTGGAAAGACAGCCGACCAGAAAATAGGGAAAATAAACAGTCCGCAGAAATCGGAAAGTTTTCCGGTAATGGTGTTATGGAAAGTTGCTTTCAGAAGGAAGTCGTTCAGGATTAATAGCACCAGGCTAAAAACGAAAAGCGGCGACAAGAAACTTTTTAGACGATCATACATGCTTAACTTCAGTCTATTATATGTGAAACGGAATCGAGGATTCTTTACCTCACATCTAAAGTCGTCAAAAATTATATAAATCACCTATCACAACTCTCAATCCACCGACCAATTGCATTTGCATGTGTATCAAGATATGGCGTACTACCCTTCCATATAGGTAAGTTCAAATCTTGATCTAGCTCTGAAACATAAATATAACCTACTGGTAGGCTTTCCCAAATAATGGTATACTGGTAATGCTCATTGATAGCTGCAATTTCTATATCGCGAGTATCGACTGTGAATTGGTATGCCATATACATAGTTTTTATTACACTAATATATATAATTATGTTGAATTATTCTATACGAATCGCTACCCTCTAAAACATCTGGCAGGTACAATTCGACGAAAGCAATAGTAGGTCATTCTATTCCTTGCTTGCAACGTTGAACAGTTTGCAAAAATATTTTCGTTCTTTATCAACTGTCCACAACCGTACGCCTACCGTTCGATATTGAACGCTTTTATTAATGACATACTTCTAAATCCTTCATCACATCACTGTAGCGCATACCGTCAATACTGGCATAAATTTGGAAACATTCGCTATAATATTTTAATATTAAATATATTATTGACAAATTGTTGATCGATAAGAAATCTCCTTTAATAGATAAAGTCTGAAACCATTTCATGAAGAAAACGCTCCTCTTTTACATTCTGATACTAATGTTAGGTGCATTCGCACAAGCCCAATCTCAAACCACCCGCTTCACTATTAAAGATGCTAAAAGCCAGGTTGCTTTACCAGCAGTTAGTTTCACCATCACAAGAGATACTGCATTTAAGAAAGTACTGTTAACAGATCAAAATGGCAGAATAGTTATTCCAGGCTTGCCCGCAGGCCATTACCGCATCCAGACTTCATATGTAGGATATTCGGCAATCGACACAACTTTGAAGATCCAAGACCAACAGGAGATTACACTTTTACTGAAAGAAGAAAGTATTTTATTGAAGGGCGTTGCGGTACAGGGAAAAAAGAAATTCATTGAGAATAAAAATGGAAATTTCATCATGAACATACAAGAGAATGCCCTGGCAAAAACTTCAAATACCTGGGAGGCTTTAAAGTTTGGGCCCTTGGTAGAAACAGGATTGGACGCGACCCTGAAGGTTGCAAATAAAGCCGCAACAGTTTTTATAGACGGCCGGCAGTTGTTTCTAAGTGGCGACGATCTGATGAGATATCTGGAAAATATACCTGCAGCCAATATAGAAAAGGTTGAAATTTCTTCGCACCCAGGTGCTAAATATGAATCCAACATTGGTGCTGTGATCTTAATTACCACCACAAATATGAGATACGAAGGTGTAAAGGGAACTTTAAGTTTAACCAACACTAACGGAGTGTATTCCAGATATAACGGCGGCCTGACTGTTGACGCCAAAAAAGGAAAATTTACTTCGCAGGCCGGCTATAATTATGGGCAATCGAAGATAGAAAATATCATGGTTCTGAATACCTCGATTAATTCTAAAAACCTGCCTTGGAAGGTGGATCAGACTGGCTTAAATAAGAGTGATCGTCATCGCGTTTTTGGTAATCTGGGCGTCGATTTTGATCAGAACAACCAGCTTACGGTGTATGCAGAATACGCACCAAACAATACGGATAACTTTGTTAATGGTAACAATGGCATTTATACTGCTGAACGGAGACAATTACAAGACTCAGTATGGGAAAGTTCCAATGCGGTGGATGCCACTTCGAAAACCTTTTCATCACAGGCAAAATATGATATCAAATGGGACAGCACAAGGCAAAGTCTAAAATTTATAGTGGCTTATTCCAAAAATAAAAACGACAACACCATCATCAACGACCTTTCTTATTACAACAGCGAAAATATACTGCTTCCAAAAACGCCATTTTATAAAGCTGTGTTGCCGGGCAATACCAATTTTGTGACGCTTTCTGGTCAGTATGTCCGTCCCTTGTTAAAGGGCGAATGGATTTCTGGCGCAAGATATTACAATACCGTTCTGGAAAATGAAAACCTGGGGCTCACTTATACGGACGCGGAAAGAACGATAAATGAAATGGTAAGCGACAGGATAAATTTCAGGTACAATGAGGTTAATTATGGCCTGTTTACTTCCTGGGAAGCGCAGATGAAGTCCTGGTATTTTCAGTTGGGCTTAAGGGTTGAACAAAATCAGGTGTTTTCTCAAACCAACGGCAGCGGCAGAGAAAAAATATACGATAAACTAACGCCCTTCCCTACCCTCTACATACAGAAGAAACTCAGTGACAAAATGCTCTGGA